>Ga0209700_104781_pt1 | contig 23858 bp, 18 predicted proteins | sample SiratroredBW_FD_187528 | JGI IMG/M metagenome (GOLD analysis project Ga0209700, IMG submission 187528) | Root nodule microbial communities of legume samples collected from California, USA - Siratro red BW (SPAdes) (version 2) | ecosystem: Host-associated > Plants > Roots > Nodule | place: USA...
TATATTAGAACTATGTTAAAATTGTTAGATGTTTAAAATATTGTCTTTTTGAACTGGACACTCCACTAATACGTGTCGTACGAGTGTCGTACGGGTGTCAGTGTCCGATACGTGTCGGACACGGATAGTCACCAAAAATGAAGTGTCCAAGCTTCATAGGCTTATGCTGGTTCTCTCTTTTCGAATGATTCTGAGACCGTTCTTTTTAGTTATATTTATATTTATCCTATATGCTGCAGGGATCAAATCTTGATAGCAATGCAAAAATGTGGCGTTTGGTTGCAGATTTTATGAATGACCTTGGTAGATTCTTTCACATTCATCTTTTAAAAAAAAAATTAAAAAAAAAATGTGCAGGCATTTTCTACATGCACTTCTGCTCTCTCTCTCTCTCTCTCTCTGTAGTATGGACATATGCCCAAAATAGTTTTATATACGGGAGTCCTAGTTTATTAGTATGTTGATTCAAGGATTGAGATGGGAATAATTAAAGGGTTGGGAGCAGAAGTATGGATAAATTTGTCAACAAATACTTCAAAGGGGTAAACTTCCCTTAAATCATTTATGCGCAAAAGCTACTTGAATTTTTAATTTGTTTCCAGGTAGATTGAAGGTTGAGGTTCATGCTTGTTTCATTCTCCACTTGCTACAGAATAACATTGTCCGTTACAAATTACAACTAATACTTTAAATGTAACCCCAATCCATATTAGTGTCAGAGTGCATGAGATTTATCATATGAGTACTAATCAAAATACACACATCACAATTAGGCTATATATCTAGTAGGCATAGTTATACATTGTCCAATATTTAAATGGAAACTTTTAGATTTGCAGGATATGGCAGTTGTCAGAATGGAGTCAGTCTCTTCTCCTTGGATAGTGAAGGAGGAGAGACTTCCCTAATTTCTTCTAACTGTTACTATTTTATTTAACAAATTAAAAAAACAGAATTAAAGAGATTGTTTCCTGAGAAAACAATTTGATCTTAGCTTTGTTTTTTTTCTTTTGGAAACTTATTTTAGAACTACTACTTTTTTAATGGAATGATGTTTTATATGAACATTCTCCTAGTTATGCATTGGCAGTGTCTTCCAAATTGGTTGACCCTGTTGGATGTGGTTTTTTATATTCTCAACTAATATGAATATTGCTGCTGATCTGCATTCATTATATCTTTGATTTCACATAGGTAGAGTTGGATATGTATTTCTTGTGACTATATTGATAATATACTTAGACTATAAGTAAAGGAGCAATTCTACTTGAAACATACTTACTTTGCTACTAATGTCTAAATTTCTTTATATTTTCTTTGTTAAACAAAAAATTAATAGTAGCTCAAAAGTGTATCTTTCCAAGAGGCTGCTTTGTGTTAAATTTGATCTTTCATATGTGTATCTCACATGAGTTGTTAAGATGTTTACGTTATTTGCAGGAATGTTAATGGACCTCATTTCTCCATTGTTTCCATCAGCTTTTGTGTTTGTTGTTTGCTTGGGAAGCATTTCAAGATCTTTCAGTAAGTTCCTATATTGCTGGAAGTTCAAAACAATCACTAATGCCAGTTAAAATTAGTTGGTAGCTGTAGGTTTTTTCTCTCTTTTTTCCATGTAAGAAATATAAGCCAGTGTGCCATTACGTGATCTGTCATTTCCTAATAAAAAACGCTGTTCTACAGAAATATATGTTGAGTTATCCAAGATTAAGACATTTTTCTCTTTTATTTCCTGATTGACATTTTATTCGTTACTAATTCCATTGTTTTTATTTTCTTTCCAAATATCATTTTGAAATAGCTGGTGTTGCTAGTGGAGCCACTAGAGCAGCTTTGACTCAGCATTTCGCTCTTCAGGATAATGCTGCTGATATATCTGCTAAGGTAAAAGTAATATGAGAGTTTAGATTATTAGCTGATAATTATGTCTTTGTTTGTTTGACATATTCTTTATATATGTATATTTTTTACTTATTAAGATCTACCTTACCAATAGGAAGGAAGTCAAGAAACTGTGGCCACAATGATTGGCATGGCATTGGGAATGCTTGTTGCTCGCATTACCATTGGATACCCCCTAGCCATTTGGTTTTCATTTTTATCTCTGACAGTGTTTCACATGTACGGTGAGTCTCTAAATTGTAATTTGTTTCATGCATATCCTTTCCATTGTAGAATTGTGAAGAGCAGTCTGATATTAGGTATAAACCTATCTCTGCGATACCGCTATGGTTGTACAAACTACAAAAAAAAAATGAGGGGAATCCATGGGTACATTTACCATTTCCAGTAGTAAAAGGAGGTTTAAGATAGATGTTATTAGCTTGCAAACAGTGATATAATTAATCCATTTTCTTACCAGTGTTTGCGACAAATTTGTAATCCATTTCTTTCCTGGATAGACTATAGTTGCTTTTTATTGCAACTAATGCTTAAATCTTGTGATGTGTGTTAGTGGTTTGTGATAGAATGAAGATGGAATGAGTATTTGCTGCTTGTAATCAGATTGTGCTATATTACTTTCTCAGTTAATTGAAACATTATAGGCTCATCTTAAACTATCCCATTTTGTTTGTGATGTTAGGGAGATTATAATTTCAACCTGATGGTATATGGCGGCCTTTTAACATGCACTCTCCTTAACCCAAAATACACTAGCTAAATCTGAGCACTGGCATTATATATGAATACGTGATAAATACAAATGGTGTCCCTTTTCCATGCAGCAAATTACCGAGCTGTTCGATGCCTGGCATTGAACTCAATAAACCCTGAAAGAAGCTCTATTCTTTTGCAGCATTTCATGGAGACGGGCCAAGGTATTGTCTGTTTCCATTCTTCATTGCTTGTATCCACAACGTGTCTTTGATATTCGAGAATATATTTTGTTTTTTTATTCTTACCATAAACTTGGCTACATCTAAGAACAAATTTTTGTCACCTTGAGACAAGGTATAGTCTAATTTTTTGTTGGAGATCCCACAATGAGGTCTCTCTCTGATGTATCTTTAACCCCTTCCTCAACATCTCCTAAATTTAGCATCTTATGTAGGGAAACATAATTCCATCATTTTAATATCCATATTAATCCTTTTTTATTATTGCTATGTATATTAATGCTTGCTTCTAAACTTCTTGCCAGTTCTCTCCCCTGAACAGGTCTCTTCACAGGAGCATGTTTTACCCATACGGTTCATTTCATGGAGCTCAAGAAATACTACTTATATGCATAAGAAAGTACGTTTAGGCATGAGGATTTCTTCGTTCGATAACATGGAAATGTGAGTGGCTAAAATTTGGTCTGACTCCCAATTTATTTAGAAAATAGAGCTGTTTAGTGCACAGCTATAGTTTTGCAGTTATGTGCTGTATTACCTGAAGATTATTAGTCTCTTTTCCATTACCAAAATCTAAATGGCATTTACTGTAAATGGTACACCATATTTTGTTCTAACTTCTAATAACTCAAGTCATAATATTGCACTATTGTGTTGTCATCATTAGCTAGACTGAAAGCATTAATTAGCTCTTGCCTGCCTATATCAATGTTATTGACTAAAAATTTGAGCTGTCCATGATTGAGACTTGATTATTGTGCAATAGTGCCTTTGAAATGTCATTAGCAGGCTTAATGATCAAATTCTTTTTCCATTTGACATTAACAGTAAGGAGCATTTGCTTTCTGCAGCATCTTACTACACAAAAGGTTTAGTTTGCCTAATTATTTTTACTTTTGATTTTCTCCATTCCATCTGCAGTCTAAAATCTTGTATCACTCTTTGTTGTTTCTGTATATAGCCAAGTACATACTTGTGGAAAGGAAGGGAATCATTGATGTTATTGTGCATAAAGATTCAAATGCTGCTGATGTCTTGAAGTCATTCTTTCATGCTCTCGTCTTGGCAAAGAATGCTCATAAAAGCAAATCTTTGCATTCAGATGGCCAAAAATGGGTAGATAATCAATATGAAATATTTATTAAGAAGGTAATTATTTAAGCTTCTAGTTGAATTTGATCTTGCTTCTTCAATATTTTCAGTATTTTAACAGTATGATATATTAGTCTTTTCCCTTTCTTGATATGGGAATTAAACTAAAAATTGATAACATGTTACCTGCTCTTACTGAATTTCGTATCCTAAATGGTATATTAAGAACACTCCGTATGTGTGCAGCTCAAGTCATTAGGTTGGAAAACTGAACGGCTTCTAGCACCTATAATATGGAGGGCGTACTGGAGCTATGAACCATTGGAAGAAAAAATTGATTAGGGTCACAAACATTGTCCATTAACATTAGATGTGGCTCTGGATCGATTGTGTTTATTTTACTAGGAGATTGAATATAGGACCTTTTTCCAAAATGGAATGATTATTTATATGTTTGACAAAGTTGGTGATGAACTTTTTTTCAAATTTATGATTTCACCAAAGTTTTGTTAAGGTATTGCTGCACTATCACCCTATTTATCTCCTGTACTAGTACCAGTTCTAAGTTTAGAAAGAAAACATGGCTTTTATATATACATGTCTCAGGTGAACAGAAGTTCCCTTTCACAGTTTAAGCCCATGTTTGACCTTCCGGGTTTAACAATTTTCTTTTAATGGATGCTATACTTTTTCAATTCTTCTAACGTTTAATTATGTTCTGCTGTAAAAGAGATTCAACTGTTTTAGGTATGAAGCAACTCGTATGGAATCTGGTATGTAGGATATTTCATGGTAATTTAATTTAGAAAAGCCAAACAAATCATGCTTACCTGTGCCGAAGTAGTTAGGATTTTCTTTTATTTTCAAAATTTAAATAATCCTTTTGGAATCTTAGGATAGAAAGACCATATTCATCTTATCCAAGTCTTATAATTTTTTTTTTTTATTTTCCCCTTATCTTTGAATTATAACCAAATTGTCTTACGTAGCTTAAACTTATTAATAAAACGAGAATTATCATTTCTTCTAACATACATCCTGTGTTTCGTGCCCTGATGTTTCTAGTTATGAAGAATGTGCCAAAGAACGAAGAGGAAGCATTGACAACCATGGATTGTATGGCATTTGACATGTTTTTACTTGAAGGACCATTGATTCATCCCAATTTTTAGTCTCTTTTTTTGGTTGTGGTTCAGTAGTTGGATAAACAAGCAGGATTCCTAGTTACTTAGGTTGCCTTACTTTTCTCAAAACACATCTTTTTTCTATGCACGGAAATCTCTGCCATATTACGTCACAGCATGTTTGTTTAAGGTTTCTATTTTCAATGACAACGTACAAATAATATGTCAAAGATATTGCTTGATTAAAGAGGCAGCATATAATGACATATATTCTTTACAGCTAATATCAAGCAACTCCTAATATTCATTTAGAGAAAAGAAAAGTGGCCAAAATTGAACCTACAATTCTTACAGATCATTTTATCCTTAAGTTACTGTACACTTTCCACATCAGAACTATTTTTTCTCACATGTCTTTTCTTGTACTTCCAAAACTCATTTTTCTGCCTAATCACTTTCACACCCGTCTTACTTTTAATCTTAGCAAGCAAGGCTCTCCAATCCTTGTTTTTCCGAGCAGCTCTGGCCTCCAGAATGGCCAGAAGAGTCTGATAAGAACTGACATCCATCGTCTGTTTATTCTTGACCATCTGCTTGTAATAAAAAAATGCCCTCTTAAAATCATAAACTCTGACAAAGGCAAAAATCATAGTTGAGTAAGTTACAGAATCTGGTTGCAATCTAAGAACTGCCATCTCTTTGAATAGCTGTGGCAGTTTTGAGGGTTGCCCTCCCTTGGCATGAGCATTCATCAGCATATTGTATGTCATCACTGTTGGTTGCATTCCAAGCTTTCCAAATTCAGATATTATGCTTCTTGCCTCCATGTAGAGACCTTGTTTAGCAAAACCATCAACAAGAATGTTGAATGTCGTCCTTGTTGCTTCGATCTTGTCACTCTTCATCAACTTCCATATTTCCATAAGTGTTTCAGCTTCACCTGCACGCCTAAGCACGTCTAGTAAAGTATTGTATGTTTCTACCAAAGGTTTAATACCTTCCATTTTCATGTTTTCAAATGCTATGTAAGCTTTCTCGTGCAAGCCATTAACTGAATATGCATGGATCAGTGCTGTAAAAGAATGTGAGGTGGATTTTATACCAACTTCCTTCATCCTCAAGAATGCATCTGCAGCTGCCAGGTCACTAACGGTTTTTTGCTTACCATATGCACTGATTAGACATGTATATGATTCGGCATTTGGCTTCAAGCCAACATCTTGCATTTCTGCCATTAGCTTTTCTACAATCTTGGGTTGCATTCTTGTGCTGTATGCATGCATTAGAATGTTGAAGGTAGCTACAGTAGGCTTAATCCCTTTAGCTCTCATCTCCGCAAAAAGGCCTTCAGCTGCTTCTACATCGTTGTATTTACAGTATGAATCCATCAGAGTGTTGTACACAATTGCATTTGAAGAAACCCCTTTTTTGTCCATTTCAGATTGAATGACAAGAGCTACCCGCATCAGACCCTCAGCACAAAAAGACTTTATTAGTGCACATAGGACTTCTTCACTCCATCTGACCCCTTTTCTATTCATTTTCTCAAAAAATTGCCATGCTTCTTTTGCACTATGGCCAAGCTCTCTCATAACGGTAATCATAATAGAGCATGTCACATGATCTGGATGAATATTCTCTGTTTCCATTGAATCATACACCTTCCAAGCATCTTCATACCTAAAATAGCAACACAATAAACTCTTACACAATACATTGTATTGTATATCACAAAAAAAAAATAAAAAAATAAATAAAAAAAATTGCTGCACTAAACAGTGCAAGATCATTTGTAGTAGGAAGAGATGAAATAATTTTTTATAAGATCAAGTTCTTGGTAAGGAATTAAATGTGCTTATTATAATTTAATTAGTATTTCCCCAACGTAGAACAGAAATGTTTGAAAGCTGTACCTAAACAGGTGAAATATCATAATTTTTTGACATGTAGCTAACTAAGTTTCATAAACTTTATAGCCATTTATAAGCTTCTTAATAACAATAACCAACAAGCCATAAGACCAAGGAAGCCCAACAGGTAAACAAGATTTTCATCTGCAATTAGTGAAAAACTAAATTGGTAGAAGAGAAATGGGTATGATTACACTAGCCAAATCATCAACCTGGTAACTGACTAATGATTAACATGCAATTAAAATTTTAAATTATATTCTATCAAAAACCAAATTAAAACTATATTTCCACAATTGGACACTTACAACAGAAATACAGAAACATTAAAAAAAAAAAACAAGACATTAGAAAATATGTACTTCCAGTTCTGCCTTAACAGAACAATATACAGCAACTATGGTTTCCCAGCACAGAATTAATAGAGTTTTGAAGCAAAATTATACCCCTTTACGAGCCCTTGAAAAGAATATAGAAAACCTAAAGCATCATGCTTTATAATAATGCTTGCTCAGATAAAAGAAACATGTAGCACACAATTCTTTTCTACTTTTTCCTGGAGATGGGAGAAGGACAATTAGAAAAATTGTAACAGGGACTCAACTCAAATAGTATGCAAGGAAAATGTGATATATCTTATATAAGCCAAAAACAAAAAATATGATCCAGGACTGATTGCAAAAGCAATGTCAAGGATTTTTGGGTCTCCATAATCACATATTCAACCACAATTATAGCTGTATACCAAGGATCTCAATCAAGCTGCAACACAATTTAAAAGAAAAAAAACTCAGAAAAAGGTACAAGCATTTCTTATTTTAATTAGAATCCTTGTTACTTAAGCTAATCTTACCAGTTCTAGGACCCACAAACCATATAATTCTGCAAGAATTGTATACCTGCCACCATACAGAAGTCCTGAAATTGTGGCATTATAGAGATGAACATCTCTGAACTCCACGCTAGATGGCAAGTCTCTGAACAAATCCATCACGTCATCACCCATCCCTCCTTTTCCCAACAATGGAAACAACACAATACAGGCCCTAGGTGTAACAAGCGATGGCTCCTGCGACCTCATCCACAGAAAGAAACACACACAACACAGCAAGAGGCCCTCCTCCCCAAGTATTTCTAGAACCTCCCAACAATCTTTCTCGCTGACCCTTCCTTCATACTCACCCAAAGCCTCCTCCAGAGTCAGATTTTGAGGCAAGTTCCTTGCAAGTTGAACAATTTCCCCCACAACGCCCTCGGCCTCACGCAATTCCCTCTTTTGACAACACCCCATTTCCTCATTCTCCAAACCCAGTTCAGGTTCTTCATCGAGGTGCCACAATGTAAGAGGGTTCTCCTCAAGGTACAATTTTTCTTCGTCTTGAGGGTCTTGGGAGGAAACCCGTGCGTCGTTGTCGGAGAAATCGTAGTTTGGATCATCTGGGTCATGACCTTCTTCATCTTCTGTGTCTTGTTGCTGTTGCTGGAGACGTGAGAGGGAAATGGGGGTTGTTGAAGGGTGAGGGGCACTGGATGGAGATGCACATAGAGAGAGTGAGGACAAAGAGGTTTTGGATTGCAAGAGGAAGAAGGGTTTTGAAAGAGGGAGAGTGAAGAGTGAAGAGGAGGAGTGAAGGCAGAAGATGGAAGAAGAAGAAGAAAGGGGTTTATGGTGGATGAGGCTCAGAGACATGTTCCGTTTCTATGTAAATGCAGAGGTTATCTTGTAGTGGTTCTATTCAAGGTTTAAAAATCTATAAACTTAAGGATTGGAAAGAAAAATAATTAGGATGGAGTTGTAATTAAGATAAGTTTATGCTGTAGTATTTCTTGTGCTGGATTTTCTTTTCATAGAACTTAAATATGATAATATTATTCTTTAAAATGTGTTTTTATGGAAATTTCATACTTTGTATGGTTTATATTACGAGGTGAATGATAACTTTGATATTTCTGTGTTCAAATCTAAAAGACAACATCGGTTGTGGTGCCTAATTTAGTGGGGTTGGCATGGTGAGAGTATTATGATGTTATTTATGTATTATGATGTTATTTGGATTTGTTGTTCTTTAGCATGTATTATGAATGTAGTTTGTTTTAGCGTTTGACCAACGAAATGGTTTGTACTGTTAAATTGAAAAGAAAAACTTATTAATAGTTAACCACTTGTAGTAGTTAAATAGTCTTGGTTTGATAATTTGGTATCACATATTTTGTGCCTTTAAATGCTAAATATGTACAAGCAACACACGGGTTTGAGAATAAGAAAAATAATTTTTTTTATAATCGTATCAATTACATGATAACTTACTTTTATTAAATATTAAAAAATTAAAATTTAAAATAATATATATATATAAAAGAATTATTGTAATAAGTTTTATAACAATTATTAATATAAAAAAGTATTTATCTATTTATTTGTAAGTGAGAGTGAATGCATTGGTCGATGTATTTTTTAGAAGGAAAATAATCTTTTGATAATTGTGACAATCACATCATAACTTATTTTTGAGATATTATAATCATTACAAAAATAAAATTTTGTATTTATAAAAAAATAAAGATAATGAAGAGTAAAATGATAGTTGTGAACTGATTGTAAACATTTGTTGGATGTAAACATATCATTGTTCTCAAAAACCTTAGTTATGCATGGTCTAAGAACTTTTTCTAAAAGTCTTAGCTGAATATATAATATGAGAGTATTTTTTGAAAGCCTTAGCCAAATGCATGGTTTAAGAATTTTTTTTCGAAAGTCTTAGCCAAATGCATGATCTGAGAGCCTTTTTCGAAAGCCTTAGCCGAACAAATGGTCCGATAGCTTTTTCTGAATGATATTTCTGAAAGCCTTCTCATATTATCTATAGGCGAATGTCTTTTCTCAATTGTTGTATTAAAATTTTGCATCTATTCAGTTTAGCTTTTTTATTATTTATTTTTGCTAAAGAATCTAAATTAATTCCAAAAAAATAAAAAATATATAATTTTAACAAAATCAAAAAATATTAAACACTCCACAACAACTTCCTTTTAGAACTATGTATGCTGATTTTTCATCATTGATAGTAGGAGCAAGGTTAATCTTTCTTGAGTCCCCTGATTTAAAAAATATTTTTTGTTTTTACTTGCAATTTTGTTTCTATTTTTGAAAAAAATAAATATTTTAAAAAATTACACTCATTTTACTCATTTGATTAAAGGTATCGTCTTAAGATGGACGTTGTGGGGTGCTAATACCTTCCCTACACGTAACTGACTTTCGAACCCAAATTCAAATTCCCAGACCATGTCTTTTCTCGATTTTCCATAATTTTTTTATAATAAACTATGATGGTGACTCAATCTCTATTTTTTTTTTCAAAACCAAATATTTAGCTATTTGTAATTATGTAGTACGTGATGTATAATAGCTAAGAACTAATAATACACAAAAACATCAGTGATATATATGCATCCACCAATTAGCCTGTTGTAGTAAAGTTAACAGTGTATAAATTTAATCAAATATTGTCTTTTAAACTTGACCAATTTGCATATTCAATTAGGAAGTTACGTTGATAAATAGCAAAAAAATATACTTGATATGTCTTCCATTTTAAAGATTTTGAAATATTTCTTTGTATACAACATTTTAGTAGTGTTTGTTACATTTTCATCTTCATCCAAAATGAGTATTCTTATCATTTCTTTTCAATTCTAGAAACAACATATAGTCCATATGTGAAAATTGGACATGAAAGATACAATTCAACTTTTAAAAGTGATTGACCTTGACTCTTATTGATTGTCACTACAAAACATAAAGGTATTGGAAATTGTCTTCTTTAAAATTTAAAAGGCAATCGTGAATCGAAAGGTATCAAATTTATTGTTGGGATAAATATTTTTTCACCAATATTTTTACCTATGATGACAGTCACGGAAATAATATTTTTATCATTAACTTGCAACCATATGTCATTACAAAGACCATTTACTTTATCAATATTTCCCAAAAGCATTGGAACACCCACTTTCGACTTAAGTCGGTGATTTGATATCCCTAAACACTTGATGTCATTTAAGAATTTAGAAGTAAACCATTCACCTTGAATTTCTTGATCGTCGTCTGACTAGCAAGGTGTGTCTTTCTTCATCATTTATCAGAGATAAATGTAATCATTAACTTCCTCAACAGATTCAAGTGTGGGATAAAGTATTGCTTCATTATTGTATTTAAGAAAATATGAGGATACACAAACTAAACCAATGATAGTAAATGTGAGTCAGTATTTTAGACTAAGAGATCTGGTGGTATTTGAACAATGCCCTCATCATTTTCATTGAAACTCATATCTCCATCTCCAATTTATAGAATCCAATCAACAAAATCTTTGATATCTTTGGCAGTTTGAGTACATTTGGTAGTGTTTAATCTCATGTTTTGTGAAAGTTTTAAAACTTTGCAATTTTGCCATAAATCAAAATAGTTTATTGTTGACTTCACAACTCCATATCTGGATCCTTTTTTTTTTACAACTGACAAGATCTACCTAAAGTCACTTCCCAAAACAACAAAACAACTTTAGCACCAAATGATTTTTTTACTATTTTCTTCATTTTCAGTTTTCAAAAGATCTCTCAAGGTTCTATTAAATGTTTCAAAGCATAATCTATTCATCATAAGAACTTCATCCCATATAATCAATTTCATTTCAATCAAAAGTCTAGCACGAAGACCTTCTTAAGCTATGTTGCAAGTAGATTCCTCACTTATTAATAGTAGTATGCAAAATGTGGAATGTGTTGTCTTTCCTCTAGTGGAGTTCATGTAAAGGGCCTACAGAAGGAGGAGAAGATGATTTCTATGGTGTGATTCAACATAGTTACGAGTTGGAGTACAATTCTTCAACCTCTGATAAGAAAGTTGTCTTATTTTATTGTGATTGGTTTGATCCATCAAGAAGAGGCACAAGAGTGGATTCCAAATATGGTATTATAGATATTCGAATAGATAGAAGATATATGTCATTTGATCCTTTTATCATTGCATATAATGTATGACAAGTGTATTATGTACCATATCATGTATCACGAATAGACAAATGTGGTTGGTATGTCGCAATCAAGATAAAGCCCAGAGGTCATATTGATTCTAATGATGTTGAAGTCGAAGAGCCATACTAGGTTAATGAAATGTCACATGTAAATGAAGTGATTGAGGTTGGACAAGTTTCGGGATTACAAGATTTAGAAGTTGATCTTGTAGACGTAGACTTGAACAATGTATCCTCATTTGAAGATCAAATGGATGAAGAAACAAAGATGAAGACATTAAGAGGGAGAAAGTTAAGATGACATTGGAGATGGATTTGACATCTCTAGTTCTGAATAGATGTCGGCATATTCACTACATAATGTTCATAGCATTTTGTTGTAATGAATTTGGAAAATGTCCTTATTAATAAATGTTATTGTTATTTTATATAGTCGTGTATTATATTATTTTTGTCTTTATTGTGAAATATAAAATTGGTAACATTTATTTTGTGTATATAGATGTCATCAGGAGGCTGTGACCCTCATCCTCTCCCATCACCTCGTGGCAATAAGGGGAAAGGGAAGGGAAAGCAATGTTATGTCCTAAAAGTAATATCACGGACAAATAACCCTTCCTCATTATCTTCTCAACCCACTACACATTCTCCATCCTCGACCGTTCCATCCACACCTTTAATGTTGAAGGTGTTGGATGCACACCATCACCCGCTGATGCTATTGGATTAAGGGCAACTCCTTCCCCATGTGTTGCTTCTAATATGTCATCCCCTACCCCAAGTGTTGCCCCCTCACCATATCCAGATGTGGCTCCCACACCAACAGGCTCAAGAGGTAGTCATAGCCATGTTGAGGATTTGGACCACATGGCACGTTCTGAGGATGACTTTCCCTCAGCTGTTGCTCGACCTATCATTCAACCTCTTGGTGGAGGGTAATAATTCTATCAGATTTAAATATATACATATATATATATATATATATATATATATATATATATATATATATATATATATATATATATATATATTTCTTTTACCAAGTTCATGAAATTATTGTCTTCTATATTTCTTTGATGATGTTTTGGTATTAGCTCTTTTCCAACAAAGATTGCATTGAAATCCATCATATCCACCATTAAGCATCAATACAATGGCCATGGATTTTATTGGGGGCAATCCATCCAAGTGATAGATATTGTTTCTTTTAGCGATTTAAGGTAAGTGGTTAACCATAGCTAACCATCTTTGAGAGTTCAATATCTAAGTTTTACTTAGAAATTTATACCATGGAGTGTATGAACGCTTTATGTGCAGTGATTAAGTGTAAATAGAAATAAATGAAGTAAAGTAGACACCTTAACTGAATTGTGTATGATTTCAATTTTGTAATAAAATTATTGTCTTACCTTAATTGACATTCTTTTATATATGCTTTATAGAGGAAGGTCACATGGAGGCCTAAGGATGAGGAAAAAGTTAAGAAAAATTTTAATTCCAGGGCTTCTCATAGACTATCAGAAATGTTTAAACTTGCTAGATAAGACGATAAGAAGCCCAAATGGATTGGCAATAATGTTTAGAATAGCTTACTAGAAAAAATGAAATATGTCGGTCTATCGATCTAAGCGTCAAACAACTTTGAAAAATCTTCTATTTGATAAAGGCGGCAGTTTGCACACGGGAGGGTCGATTAGTGTTCATGAACATGCCATACGTGTGGTATGAATTCTTGAATGTCTTGTTATTTAATTATGATCTAAGAATTCCTTGCTAATTATTTACTTTGTAATCTTTTTTATTTTCAGGCATAGGAGTTGGGTCGATCAGTGCATGTAGATGAAGTCTTCCAACAGACACATAGAAGAAAGAGCACTAGAGACTTCGTCGATGAACGATCTAGGCTAACGTATGTGAGTTTCTTTTATTACATCTAACTGAAATTTGTTACTATTTATATGACAAACTACTTTGTCTTTGTAGAAAGATATTGAGGGTAGATTTTCTCAAGCACTGTCTGAGTCTACTTCTATAGCGGGAGTCTCAGAATGCAGTCCCCTAGACCCTACTGAGGAGGAAAGACTAAGAAATAGATGTTCGTTAGAGGCTGCCGGTAGAAGATATAAAGGCCGAGTATATGGAATTGGGCACGTTGATCGTCATGTTGAATCTGTTGAATCTATTCAAAGTTTCATGCAGCAGACACAAGCATGCTCCTATAAGCAAGTTGAATTTGAAGAGATTGATTGTTTGAGACAACGACTTATAACTAGTGAGGACCGCTTGTCCACTAGTGAGGAGCAAATTCGTCAGATGAATTCCCGATTCCAAGCATTTATTGGTGCAGTACTCCATTACCTATCCCCTCCAGTAGCTACAGCTGCCCAAAATATTTGGCAACAAGATGATCACCAACAAACCCAACAACAACAACATGACCACCAACATACCGAACAACAAAATGAAAAATCACAAGGCGATCAACATAATGAGTATTAGTTTGTAAAAGAATGAGACACGACTTAGGATACTTTTGTTGTCATTTCAATCTTTATAACTATATATAAGAATGTGTGGTGCATATCTTACTTAATCTGTTTTAGAAAATACAAATCTTACCTCTTTTGATTAGTGTTTTAGACAAACAAGATGAGCCAAAAATTGTTTTTTGACTTTTGAAATTTGAAATGTTGAAATTAGAATGGATGTTTAGTGCACCTAACATCCCAAATCACTAAAAATAATCTTTTTGAAATTTAAAATCTAGGACTTTTTTTTTATCTTATTAACACCTTTTTTATTTTTTATTTCTCTCGATAGACATTTTTTTCTTTAATTTTTGAAATAACACTTTTTTATTTATTTTCTTTATTTTTTATTTTCTTTACAATTACATCAATTATAATTATTCATAAATTTTTACATGTTTTTTGTGTTTTTTTTCTATAATAAAAATTATAATTATAAATATATTAAAATTAAGATAAAAAATAATATAATAATAATTAAATTAAAAAAAAACAATACAAAGAAAATAAAATGAAATATTTTATAGGTTTTTTAACTAATTAATTATAATAGAAAAAATGATAAAATATTTTATTTTATATTTTATAAAAAATTTAAATTTGACAGGACAAATTATATTAAAATAAATTATAATTATTATGTGATTGTATTTTTATATTAAATTTGATATTGAAAGGAAAATTTATAATAAATTATAAAATTGTTATTTGAATTAAAATTTGTATTTTTAATTTTTTAGAAAAATATCTAAATAATTAATAGTAAAAATTAAATAAAATATTGATAAAGATAAAATTTGATTTTTTTTTATCTTTGATAAAGATAAATTATGATTTTTGATAAAGATAAAATTTTATTTTCAATAAAGATGTAATTGAGTTTTTGTTAAAAGATAAAATTTGAGTTTTGATAAAGATAAAATTTGATTTTTAATAAAGATAGAATTTAATTTTTTATAAACATAAATTTGATTCTTCATAAAGATAAATTTTGATAGAGATAAAATTTGACTTTTGATAGAGATAAAATTTGATATTTGATAAAGATAAAATTTGATTTTTGATTCAAGATGTAGCATTAGTTTTATGCACAATTAGAATCTTATTGAAAACATATTCAAGTTACACATGTCAATTTGAGTATCTATAAATAGGTTCTAGAAGAGGTCAAATGCTTAACAATGAATCAAGTCATATAAGGACTGATATGGACCTAAGAGAACAACAAGGTCCATCCAAAAAATGTTCATATTATCAAATGTCAGTATACACAAGAAGAACATATCCCAACATTGTTATAACGTCCACTTCTCGTCATTGATTATGTTTCATTTCACACCAAGTATTTCATATACGATTAACTAAACTATTTCGTGAATATATATTAGTCATTTATTTTTATTTTTCTCTTTATGCTCAACATGTATTGCATGGTTTCAATAATTGACAAATTTTTAACTAATAAACATAACATTTAAAAGCAATTCACAAATAAATTAAATTTTATTTTAAAATTTTAAACCATTTAATTAATATTTATTTATAAAAAATATCACAACATTTTTATTTTATTTTTTATTAATTACTTACATATATTTTTAACAAATAAAAAAATACAAATTTAATTCAAATAATTTTTTTATAATTTATTATAATTGTTTCTTCTAATATCAATTTTAATATAAAAATACAATCACAAAATTATTATAACAAAATACAATCACAAAATCATAAAAAATAAAATAAAATAAAAATAAAAAAGTAAACAAAAAAAATAATCATATTTGATGTACTAGCCATAAAAAACAAAAAAAAAAGAGTGTTATTTCAGTGTAAAAAATAAAAAGAAAATAAAAGAGGACTATTTCACGAATTAAAGAGGAAAAAGGTCTATTGAGAGAAATAAAAAAAATAAAAAACTGTTAGTGGAGTAAAAAAATTGAAATCTTGAAAGAAAAATGAATGTGTGGTGCAGATCTTACTCAATGTGTTCTTAAAAGTATAGATCTTGCATCTTTTGATTTGTGTTTCAGGAAAACATCATGCGTCAAAAAATGTTTTTTTGAATTTTGAAATGTTGAAACCTGAATGGATATATTGTGCACATTTGACCCAATATCCCAAATCAAGAAAAATAAGTTTTTTTTTTTTTTTAATTTGAAATCTTGAAAGAGGAATGGATGTGTGGTATAGATCTTATCCAGTCTTTTATTGGAAGTACATATTTTGCCTCTTTTAATTCGTGTTTCAGGTAAACATCATCCTTAATCATCTAAGAAGACAACTTTAAGTGTCAATAGGAAGACAACTTTAAGTATTATTTTGCCTAAGTTCGAAGGAAGACAAAGAGCGAATGAGGTGCGTAATGATAGAGAAATGAGTGTCAATAGCCATATATAAAAGGTATTATCTTCCTAAAACTTAAAAGTTAAGAACTTTACCCAAAGTACACGAACTTTAAGCCATAAGTGTGATATGAGATTCTAAGCGAGGCTAAACGAAAGCGACATAAGATTGCAGTTTGAATGAGGAGATGCAGAGCACAAGACAACGAGGTGTACATCTTAGTTTAGGGTTTGAAGGAAGAGATGCAAAAATGGAGAGACGAGAAGCGGGCTTGAGCAACTTTGAATTCTAAGATAGCCATGTATCACACAAGCAACGTTCCACGATTTGCTGCTGAGTGAAGGACATGTTACTATACATGGTTAAATATTTGCATTTTTTCGTTTTGATTTTCTTTTGAAAAAATTTCTAGTGGTGACACATTAAATATTTTTGTTTGTGCTCCCTCTATTTGATATATACACTACAAAAGAAATAAAAATTACCGACGAGACAAATCCATCGGAAATACCCAAAATTTGTCAGTAAATTGATTGTATATAAATTTATCGACTGATTTCTAAGTCTGTTGGTAATTACCGACAGATTTAAGGTAAATCCGTTGTTAAATCCGTCGATAAATTTAATGACAGATGATATTTGTCGATAAAATCATCGATAATGATATTTTACTGACGAATAAAGTTCCGTCGATAAAATTTTGTCGGTAATTTAACTTTTTCTTGTAATGATATATATATATATATAACCGAATGAAGTCATTGTATGGCATCACTCGAAGAAAGTAGTTGTTACAATATACATAGGTAACCTTGTAAGTGTAATTAGTAATCGGTTTTGTCATTTTATGTTTCCCTATGTCGTACAATACCTTACCAATGTCGACCCATATAGGAAGAATTTTGGGGTGAAAAAACAATGAAGTTTGTATTATCAACCGCACTACAACTTCGTTTCTATGGATGGGCAATCCTACACCATTGCCCTTAACATTCAAAACCATAAGTTAACCACACATATGTTATCTTCATTCCACAATCATTGATGCTTTGTTATGATTGCGACATAGATTGAATACCCTAGTTGTGTCGTTGATGGAGGACTTTGTTGGGTTGTCCAATTACACGCCAGTTATTTTCACACATTGTCAATTATATGTTAGGATTTCTATAGTTAAAATAAAGAAAAATTTGAAAATATTCATTTTGGATGAAGATGGAAATATAACCAAATTTAACTACTACAACTACAAATATAGTCTAGAAAAAGTTATTTGAAAATCTTTAAAACCAAATGCATATAACGTTTGATCATATATTTAGATCATACATATGAAATATAAAAGTTATTCTAATTGTTATGTATTTATCTTTTATTTTTTTATCTATCAAAATTAAATTTTTAACTTTTTATTACATGAAATGCAAGCTTATGAAGTTAACTTTCATTTTGAAGTGATCCTAAATTGATTTGATTAAAAGTTATACAATAGTAAAAAACTTATATTTAATTTTCATACTTTGACCATTGACCATGTTTATTCAATATATATAATGGTAAGTAAGTTATTATATTATTTTGTTATTCTTTAAGTACTTTGATTAGAGTATCTACTTCAAATTGATTTAACTAATTCTAACTGATCTATGAACACTAAAACATCTAATTTTATTGTTTGAAACTTATATAAAGTAGTATATCTTTAGATGAAACAACTCTTCTAATACAAACTATATTTTTTGGACATGTTTAGTCTCGGACTATGCACTTGAAAAATGTGATTAACATACAACAGTGCTGACTCAAGGTCCAAAGAGGTCAAATATCGACTTTAGGTTTCAAAGCCTTAAAGGTAATACTAATACATTATTATAAAATTAAAAAAATATTTAATTTTAAAATTAGATTTAAAAATAATTTTTAATTAAAAATATAAAATATCTTAACTGACTTTAAATTTACATTGATGTCTTTAAATTGATATTGATAGGGTAAATATATAAATATTATTATTTAAGGAATAATATTTTTGGAACTTTCTCCTAATAAATTAATAATATTTTTTAAAAGACATTGTGCAGGCAAGGAATCTTAAATATTAAAACTTTCTAATTTTTCTATCTCTTTCAACTATTCCATCTAATTGTCATGTTTAACTACATCACCTTCGTTTCTCTTACTCTTCCACCTATTTCTCATCCTTTTATTTTACTTCTTCCCTTATCTACTTTCTTTCTTTGACTCTTTCATTGGTTCTTCCATATTATTGTTTTCAATTTGAGTGTTTAATTGTCATTAGATCATTATATAATTTCAAATTTATTTATCATTTTATAATATGCATTTATGTGTGTCTCTATTTGTAGGCTTTTATGTTGGTTTTTGTTCCTTTTGAATACACTAATATCAAGTATAAATCAATATCATATTGATGAATTGATCTTAAAATTATTTTATTTTTTATTATTGTTTAATTGATTTTACAATAATATGTGCAGATTCAAGGAAGAATATAAATTTAGAAGAATTTATAGATTAAATTTAAATGCTTAACAAAGGACAAAACCGAAAGATAGAAGGAGACTAGAGACTTCAAGCTAAGATAATAAGATCAAGTTCATTGGTTTGACAATCAGGTTTTATTTTTTAAAATTGGTCTCATTTTATATTCTAATAAGCTATATTTAGTGTTATATATATTATAGTTTTTAATTTTATATAAAAATATATAAATATGTCAACTAGAATATATGAATCAGTTTATTAAAAATTTTAAAAAAAGAGAAGAATTGAACTTTTTATTAAATCACAAAATTTATAAAAAAAAACAAGAAAAAGTGAACTAGACAATACAAGTGCTCTTTGAATGAAGAATAAGACTTATTGAGAGGCTTATTAGTAGAAAATCTTGAATCTGCCATTGAATGTAATATATTGTCTAGGGTATTTATACTTTGAAAAATTTATATCAGTCATCCTAAGAGAGTCTTTTTCTACTAATAAGTATCTCAATTTGTATCAATATTCCCCATTGAAAGAAAAATGTCTAAACCTTGAAAAATATTTGAAACATGATAATTTGTTGGATCTTGATGACTTAGATTTATTTTTAGAATTAAATATCTTAAAAACAAATTTAGGATTGGGAAAAGATAAACCAATTAGAATTCTTAATTATATAAAAGGAATAAATTTTTTACCAAATGCATATATAACATATAGAATAATGTTAACAATTTCAATATTAGTTGCTTCAGTTGAAATTTTTTTTCAAAATTAAAACTAATAAAATCTTGTTTAAGATCAACAATGGCAATGATTAAACAGATTAATTTTATTTTCCATTGAAAAAGATATTCTAAACAAAATTAATTATGATAATTTAATAAATAATTTTATATAAAAAACTAAAAAAATAAATTTTAAATAAAAATATTATGATTTTAATTATTTTATTAATTTTAAAAAGATCCAATTTTTTTACGACTGCTTCTTCCTGCACCTCCATATCATCTTCCTGTACCTCCATAGTCTAGGCAAATTTACCGTTTAACCCTTTTTAAAACATTTCATACCCCATAATGCCCTTCACCACCCTTCACATCCTTTCTTCCTCAACTTTGCCTGCACCCCGTTCCAACTCCACTGCACCCCATTCGACGGCGGCTGCACCTCCCCCTCCACCTCCACCTCCATTGCCAGTGCTTGTATCCCAGTTTGCCAGTGCAGATCTACATATTGAGTGCACATTGGTTGCTTGGTTGTTGGCTTGGTTCTCCATCATTGTTCTCCATTCACGGTTTGTGAAAACCGTAACCCACAAACTTCAACTTCCATCATTTTGGCACCCATTCAAGCAATTGAAAGGAAGGTAAGCATCATTGTAAGTTTAATTTTAGATTGTAGAGGTAGTTGTGGTGGATTGGTGGCGGAGGACGACGGTGGTCGACTTTTTTTCACTGTCAAACTGTTCTACGGTTTGTAGAAACCGTAGGTAATTCAAATTTTCTCTTTTGCGGTTTGTACAAACTGTAGAATAGTAGAAATTTTTTTTCTGTTCTACGGTTTGTACAAGCCGTAGAAGAAAAAAAATTTCTACTGTTCTACGGTTTGTACAAACCGCAGAAGAAAAAAATTTGCTACTATTCTACGGTTTGTACAAACCACAGAACAGAAAAATATGTTTTACTGTTCTGCAATTTGTACAAACCGTAGAACAGTTTACTGTTCTACGGTTTGTACAAATCGCAGAAGAGAAATTTGAATAACTTACGGTTTGTACAAACCGCAGAGACTCCAAATTTTGAATGTCTTACTGTTTGTGTAATCCGCAATTGTAAGAATTGTAAGTTTATATGTATGGTTCATTTTAAGATTATGGCGAAGACTAGAGAAGGTTCATCTAGCCTGAAATTCGAGAGAGACCGATAGCCTCCGTGAGGCGAGGGGATAGGCGTGATGGAGCTGGAGCTGCTATTGTTCAAAATATTTGTCCTCATGATGATGCAGTAGGATTCCCAGGAGGTCCTTCTGATCCTTCTGTTTTGGTTAGTTATGCTGATCATGTTGCATATAGGTTGTGGGCTAGTGAGGTAAAATATTTGAAATTTTTTGTATTGTTTTGTTAGTTTAAATTTAATTTGGTACATAGAAATTATGAATATGTATTGTTTTATGGCTTTGTATAGGAACGGGGAGAACTGAAGTTGATCTCCCACGGTAGAAAATTAAATAAATTTGGCATTTCTCATCCACAAGTGCATGGTTTTGTAGAAAATTTTGGATTGCTCCCTCTATGCAGGATTGGGTATGAAGTTGCTGACAAAGGCTTAATTACAACCTTTGTTGAGAGATGGCATGAAGATACAAACTCATTCCATCTACCGCTAGAAGAGATGACGATCACATTAGATGATGTGTCGTCTATTCTTCATATTTCTATTGTGGGACAATTCCTGACATATGAAGTTTTATCATATGATGAAGCCAAGGACTTGTTGATATAGTTATTAGGGGTTTCAGAAACTCAAGCAAATGAAGAGTTGATAGAGAGTCGGGGTCTCCAGGTGAGAATGAGTTAGTTAAGGGAGGTATACGAGCAGTGTTGCATTGTTGGGTCATGGGAGTTTGCTGCTAGAGCATTCTTAATAGATCTGCTGGGGTGCACCATTTTTGCAAATAAGAGTGCGAGTTGGATTTTTGTCTACCACCTTTCACTATTTAGAGACCTTGACATGTGTGGACAATGGGCTTGGGGAGCAGCTGCTCTAGCATACACGTATGAGCAGTTAGGAGACGCATGTCTTGGTAGTACAAAACAGTTGGCTGGCTTCGTTACTTTTGTTCAGGTAAAATGTTATTGTTAATTTAATTTAATATAATTAACTTTATATATATTTGTTTATTGAAAATAGTTAATTTTGATTTATTTTAAATAAACGTAGGCATGGATTTATGAGCACTTCCACTCTATAGGAAGAAAGACTATGAATTCTAAATATGATGAGGCGATGCCACGGGCAACTCGATATGTTGTGGGATGTCATATATCGAGCTATGTTGAGGTCAGGGCCCATTTAGACCGGTTGACATATACTGACCTTATCTGGATGCCATATCATTCGCATCGAAGAGTTCGACCATTTGAGTCGATATCATTGTTTCGGGGTTTAATTCGTTATGGGGAGAAGATTCAGAGATATATGCCAGATCGTGTATTGCGACAGTTTGGGTACGAGCAGAGGATTACAGATACTGTTCTGCGATATGACGATATTGTTTTTGAGGATATCGACTATAGGTGGCTACATTTTGCTGATCATTTGGTCACTGGTCTTACTGCAGCTTCCCATCCACATGCATGCTATGGATTGGTTTATGCTTATCTCCCATCCATTCATTAGTCCTCGCCCTGAGGAGGACCGACCTCATGTGGCATCCCGAGCTCGTCCTCGTAGTCCAGCTGATACAGACCCACAGCCCCCGCCAGATGAGGACCATGGTCTAGTAAGTAATCTTATTAAAATTTATGTTATTGTTTGCTTTGGTTAATGTCCATTAATTTTATTTTTTAGGGTTTATTTAGACGTCTTGTAAACATCCTGCAAAAGATGATTGATTGTCGCCAGGTGAGCAAAGGCACTGAAGCTTATCAGAGCACTCAAGATGCATTGGAGATAGCTCGACGAGGTGCTCGTGAGGGAGCTGTATATACACGTCGTTCGAGAGCAGTGCGTGGCAGGAGGGCATGACCCATATTGATCTTTGAATTGAATGTTATATTATGTGGACTAGTTTATGTGCGTGACACTATATTATGTTTTGTATTTCGTGTTATATTATGTGGACTAGTACTTGATCCTATTTGGACATCTTAAATTTGTAATATCTGGATTATTATGACTTATTTTATTTAGATCTTATATTATACAAGAAGTAAATAATATGAACTTTCATAACATAAAGTAAATAATATGACAATATCTTCAAATCATAGTTTTACAATAATCAATCATCTCCAAGATTAATGTGGAACTGATTTGCTTATAACATGTTTGTAAAACTTTGCAAGCGACCCACATAAAATGATGACCACAATCAATAGGACAATGCTAAATGCATTCAACAACTTAACTGAATCAGGATGTGTCCAAAAGATATCACTCACAACCTCTGAATACTCATGACACCTACTCCAGTGAATATAATTGTCACGTTCTAGTAACATCATTAGTTGTTGCAATTCAGTTCTTGAACCTCTTAGGTACCTCTTGTATGTATATCTAGCATTATACAATTGCTTGATTGTTGTCACATTGTCTTCATTGTTCTGTTTCAAAGTCAGCAATATATTTGACAGCTTCACAAGACTCTTTGTCATGTCAACAACCAAAGCATGTTCAACAGGTTTTAATCTGCCAGCATAAGGGTGTCCAACTAATGTCTCAGCAAGATCATGATTATGTAATCCACATATCACCTTCAA
>Ga0209700_104784_pt1 | contig 23847 bp, 13 predicted proteins | sample SiratroredBW_FD_187528 | JGI IMG/M metagenome (GOLD analysis project Ga0209700, IMG submission 187528) | Root nodule microbial communities of legume samples collected from California, USA - Siratro red BW (SPAdes) (version 2) | ecosystem: Host-associated > Plants > Roots > Nodule | place: USA...
AAATTTGTTATTAATATTTTTTATTTTTAAAATATTTTACTATTATTATTATTTTTATTTTTATATAATTATATAAAATTTATTATTATTTTAAGTATTTTTATTTTTATTATATGATATTATATAGTTAATTATAGTTATTTTATTAGAATATAAATATAAATATTAATAAATTTATAATAAATAGAACAAAATATAATATATATTTAATATAATAATTATATATGTAAATATTATAAAATATTTATTATATAATTTATATGTTTATTATACGATAAATATTTTATTATATTTACCGTAATTTTCCCTGCAAATGTTTCTCTGAAAAAGAAAATAAAGTTTCAACTTTTTTTTTCCGCTTTCTAATTTTAATTAGTTTTTATTTTATTTTCAATTATTGTGTTTTAACTGTTTTTCTATCTTCATCATCTATCTATCGAAACAAATAAAGTATAAGTATCATTAACTCCCTTATCTTTATTACTGGAAAATTTCTTGAAAAGTAAGGTATTTTATAGTAAGAAAAGTTATTATTGATTTTGACTTATGTTATACGAGTAGAGAAGAAGTTAGTAGATAGATTAGGTATAAATTGAAATTAAATGTTGATTGTGTTATTATTATTAAAAAAATTATTTAGCTATAGAGTTGTGTTCGAAAATTAAATGGTTGAACTATTTGAATTAAATTTTTATTAGTGTATTGTGAATATGTTAGACTTACACTGAATGTTTTTTATGATGCTGATGTGTAAATTTTGGATTGTTGTTAAGTTTATAATTTTAAGGTATGAACAACAATTTTATTTGATTTTCATGCTTTAAATCATGTCATGAGTTTAAATCAATTGAACCAATATAATTTTTAATTTGGAGTTTAATTGATATGGCAATACTTTAAAACAAGAAAATGTTGAGTTTTATCCATTTAGAATTATTTTCTAGGCGATGATATTTACATAATGTCTAAGTAATGGTTTGATTGTTGAAGCAATATAGAGGTAACAAAAATTAAGATTTATTTTGATTTTTCACTTGCTCAACACATACAAATATCACTCAAGCAATGTGTATAGTCACTTAAACAATGATTTATAATTTGAGCCAAAAAGAAGTCTGTATTAATTATCTTTCTTTTCTAAAAGTGAGTGAGAGTTGTTAAGCAACAAGTTTCATTAAGTGATGACTATTCCTCTGAGTAAGAATAATATTGTATCAAATCTCTTTCTTACTAAATAATATGGTTCAAGTGATGATACCTCACTCAAACATACCAATCTAACATTCTATTCTAATGTTGTTTTTAAATAGTCTTTGAATGATATATAGTATGTATTTGAGTAATTTCAATATCTTATAATATTTCGTTACTTTATTGTGTTTAAAGAAGATTATATGACAAAATATGATTAATTGAAAAAAATTATTTATAATATGACATGAAAAATTAATAATTATTTAAAAGATATGCTTTGACTTGACGAGGAACGAATATATAATATAAATATTAAGTTGGTAGATTTAATAAGATATAAAAATCCTTCTAATATTCTAAATCATATAATAGACGCATTAAATGTTTAATTTAAAAGATGATAAAGATAATATGATACCAACCAAACCAATAGACAGAACAAATATTAATATCTAAATTTATAATTAAAATTTTTTAAGAATGTTTTAAATGTCTTTTGATTGACAATTAATGTATTTAATGGTTAATTAATTAAAATATTTTAAATAGCTTTTTTTTAGCTTTAATTATATATGAGAAAATAGAGATATATCTCCAATTGTAGAAAATTTTAAATAGATATAGGTTTCATAAGCGATGTATTTTATAATTTCATATCTATGAGAATCAAATAGGTGTAAAATGAATTTTGGTTTTCGAAATAAGTATATATAGAGTATAGGGTCCTGTGTCTACGTAGAGGTTTGAGTCGTGTACAAATTGGTAAGATGGGTTGACATCAGCGATGTGGGGCCAGCACCAGCTGGAATAGAAGGAAAAGAAAAACTTGAAAAATTTGTGCCTCCTTTTATGATGCTACTCTATGCTCTAATCTATTGCCTTCTTCATTATAAATAAATACACAACGCCCCAACTGCATTGCATCTCCTGCGCCATCTTCACCGCATTCAACTCCAACATATGTAACAGGTTTGTCCCTCTTTTCCCCTCTTTCTTAACTCATTCCTCTGTGTCTGTCGTAAATTATGTCTGCTTCGCTGTTCTTCTTTTTACATCTATCTGTCTTGTCCTTTCTCCATTGCCAGGGCGTCAGCTACAATTGATTTGTATTTAGATAGCACAAATCTACATTTCGAATTTTCTCAACTATAACACACCCAGCTTTTTGTAATTTAACCCTTTCTGATTCATCCTTCACTACTATTTTCCCGCTCCCTGATCTCAGTTCTCTATTAACTATTTACCAGATTCCAACTCTTCTACTTTTCCTTTGCACTCCACCTGTACCAGATGAATGGAATACACACACACAAAAAAGATACAAAATCAAAGCACCAAAATGATTCAGATGACTAAAAATAAATACACAATAAAAGTATGCAGTTTTTTCGTATCTTTTCTTTTGATGATGGGATACCTTTTGCTTTTCTTTTACTAAACAATAAAAGTTTAATATTTTATTCAATTCCATTCTTCTTTTTTCCCCTTTCTGTTAACAGATACACAAGTAATTTGAACTGTAGTATATGATCGTCAGATTCGTCACCTACAATACAACCTCCAGTATTGCGATTTTTTGCCTTTTGACGCACTTTATTTTTAAAGTACTATATTAAAATTTCTTATTTTTTTATCATTTTATATGATTTATTGTGCATTTTTTTCTCTGTCACTAGGAGTTGAACATTATTTCAAGTGTTAAAAAATGATATTGGAAAAATATAGCAAGATATGTGTGATGAATGAATATGACTCAGCGAGCTGCTACTGTTCTCTCATTGATATTTGGTTACGACCTCACATTTTATATGTAGGAATTGCTTTTTTATTTCCATTTAATCAAACAATTAACCATGCCCACCCATCGTTCATTATTTTGATATTGATTTGGAGCTCCTCTCATGGCTTTTAAATACGTTTTTTACGAAGAGAAAATGGATTGTTATCTCTTTTGTTTTTTCATGTCCTTTTCCTTTTGGAAAACGAATTTGAGCCATCAATTAAATTTATCAAAGTAAAATTAAGACAGTGTGGGAGGGTATTAAAAATATGCATGTTGGGGGTGTGCTATGATGTTGTTTTCGTTACAGGTTTTTTACTCTTGATAACAGTTGACTATTATCCGATATTGAATATCAGCAAAAGAAAATTGTTATTCTTAATATCAAGTTAAAAGAAAGAGTAGGTAAGAATTTTTTTAATTAGTATGTGTTCATCTTTTTCCTTTTTTTATATTCGAGACTAGAGAAATGCGTTAAAAGATCTGAAAAGAAATATTACAAAGAAGTATAAAAAATTGATCTGTCCATAGAATCTGAGAGCACGTTTGGGTCATCATAGTTGTTTTATCTGATGTCTTTTTCCAAAATACACAATGAGAGACTAGTTTTTTCTTCCTCTGTCTGATGTGACATTTTTGAAAACTTGGAAAGTGAAATCTCGTCAGTAGTCTGGCAAATGGATAAACATCAATTTAGTTCTTGCACTAATCTTGGAAGTATAAGGGTCTTTAATTGACCAAGTTAACGAACCTTTGAGGGATGAAATAACATGAATCATTAACGAAACCGAGATAATTTATGTTTCTTGCTTTAAAGTTGTAGTCAGCTTTACGCAATTTATCTGTGGCTGAATTTTTAATTTACATTGGATGGTTGTAAAAATTGAGACAATTATGTTATGTATGTTTTTTGTCCAATTTTCAAATCACAAGTGAATTGTCTTGAACCTGAAGATGAATGTTGCACTAATGTTGCAGATATTCAAATTGAGCATAACTGTGATTAAAACTTTGGCCCTTCCCTGGAATGAATCCATTGTTTGTCAAAGAATTTGGGAGAGATTTTTGCAGTTCTCTTTAATGGGCTGCTGGTGTTCAACTTCAAAGAGAACCGGAACACCAGGTTATGAGGAACCCACCGTTCTTGCATCTCAGACACCTTGTGAGTATCATGATCCATCATTGACTGGTAAATCCTTGCTGCTTTGCTATTCAAATTTTGATTTTGGTTTCTGCTGAGAACCATCAAGGTCCTTTTTTTACCAACCCACTAATCTTATACTCTTAGGGGCATTTCATCTCCGGTTTCAATTTGTAAATTTACTCAATTTATGATTTAGTTTGCCTGAGACTTGCCAATCTTTAATATACCATACAGAATAAGCACAAAATCTGAAACTTTCCGAATTCACTGACGCAGTTCTTTCAGTTACTTCTCCTAATTACTGATAGTTGATTTTGACAAATCATAATCTAATGATCATGTATGAAAAAATATGGCCTTGTTGTTCAATATTGTAGAACTTTCAATAGGGGCATTGAAGTATTGAAATCTGATTCTTCACCGTACATACAGTTAACTTGCAATTCGTCGACAGCAGTACTCATTTTGCCACGGATAGTTTCTTTACTGTTTTATGTTTTATGTTTTCCGCAAAGGATAGGTACAGATTTATGTTCAAGGACAGGGAAATTCTAAATTAATTGTTTAAAAAAGGAATAGAAATATTTAAAAGAATTTTTTTTTATAATCACAAACTTTCTGAGTGTTTATATTTTATACAATCTGTTAGAATGATATAAATACAGTAGCAGTGGATATAGAAATAATCTACTTAATCCTAAAATCTTAGGTTTATAAGATTCTAACACAACTATTTGTTCAAACCTCCTTACAAGTGATTCGTCATTCTTTATGAGCTCAATATTAAGTTTCAAAGCTGATAAAAAAAATATTTCTTCCTTTCGTCAGTTACTGTTAATGAAGTAGAAGCCTTGCGTGAACTCTACAAGAAGTTGAGCAATTCAATTATTGAAGATGATCTTATTCACAGGGTGAGTTAGGCATTTAAGTTTTCCAGATTGGATGAGATGTCCTTAAAGTTGGTACCTATGTAATCTCTTTGATAATTTACTTCTTGATCACCTTGCATTCCAGGAAGAATTCCAGTTGGCACTATTCAGGAATAAAAACAAGAAAAATCTGTTTGCAGATAGGGTTTGTAAATCTAATCCATGTTCTACAGTTTATTTGACCGTAAAGTTCATGGAGACAATGTCCTATACTTACAATATCCGAAGTTGCTTACTTTATTCAGTGAAATCTTTTTATCTGATGTATTATTTTTTTCTACATTTATAGTCATAGAACTTCTTGACTGTCACTCTTGCACTGTTTGATTCTGATGCATACTCAAATTTGTTTCTCCATAGATTTTTGACTTGTTTGATCTCAAGCGCAATGGGGTCATCGAGTTCGGGGAATTTGTTCGATCATTGGGTGTTTTTCACCCAAATGCACCTTTAGAAGACAAAATTACCTGTAAGATTGACCTTCCAGCAAGATAAATATTTCATGCGTTTTTTCTTCTTTCCCCCTAGTGTTGGAGTTTGCTATATTAAGTACATGCACTGTTTATTTATGTTCAGTTGCATTAAAGCTTTTCAGTCACCCACAAGATACTTATCTTTCCTGAAATCGGGAATAATGATTTTGCAGTTGCTTTTAGGTTGTATGATCTGAGGCAGACAGGGTTTATTGAAAGAGTCGAGGTATGGTTTTCTTTCCCTGTTGAAATCACAACTTGAAATTTTTTTTTGGTTATTAATTTATGTTTCTTTAGCTTTATCCATATTCATAGATACATAGATTTATGCTCGCTCAGTATAAGTTTAGATGGCTTACCTATGCAGCTGAAGGAGATGGTATTGGCTCTTCTGCACGAGTCAGATCTTGAGCTTTCAGATGATATGATTGAAAGCATTGTGGATAAGGTTCTTAAATCAGAAAGTTTTACCTTATTTTTGTTACTTCTAAGTTCTAAGATGAACTCCCTTTGAACTTGGCATTCCTCACTTTGTTGTATACCTTCTTACCCACAGACTTTTAGTGATGCTGATATAAATGGTGATGGAAAGATCGATCAAGATGAATGGAAGGCATTTGTGTCCAAACATCCATCCTTGATAAAGAATATGACTCTTCCATATCTGAAGTCAGTATATTCGTTACCCATAAACCTTATTTTTTAAGTAACTGGAATTTCAGACAACTTCTATTTCATGTATATCTCCTTCCCATGTTGCAGGGATATTACATTGGCATTTCCCAGTTTTGTTGTAAGAGCAGAAAATGAAGAGTCCGATATTTGATTTTGGGAGGTTGTGGCTTCAACAAAGATGCTATATACTATATACTAGTTTAGAGACATCTTTGATTTCGTCTCTTGATCTTGTTGCTGTCAAGAGATGCGGTGCCAAAGACAAGAATATAACTTGGTCTATGGTTCCCCAACAAAGTTTCTAAACCTGGTTTTGCAAATGTACCAAGTGAAGTTCTCTCTAGTTAGGTAGATAAACCTAAGGGTAACAATTATTCACTGGAATTGTTAATTCCAATTCAAGGTTAGCTTGTACAAGCATTTTGTGTATATAACAAGAGATGAAAGTAGGGTATAGTAACCCACATATATGTAACTCGGCCATCTTTTACTGCTTGTAAGTTTGAAGGTATGAGAATTATGGTAGAGGATGTTTAATGACCTCTGTAGTTGTTTGAATAACCGTTAACACGATCTCTGTATATGGATATCTTCATCACTCAACTCATACAATTTACTAAGTAGGGACTGAATTTAGACTCCAGTATCATTGTTTATGTTTGTTTGGCCTTTTGCCCTGTCCTTACCCACCAAAAAAAGAGGCTTTTCTGTTAGTAAAATTAGGAGTAATTAAATTCTTACATTTCGTTTGCTCTTTCATCTCATTTTTATCTTATTTTCCTTCTACATCTTTCTTTGTTTATCATCACTATTTATCATGTATTCACACATTTATCATTTCTCTTTCCATTTTTTTTTCTTCCAACTTCTCTCTTTCACTTACTCAAAATTATCCAAACTAGTGTGAAAATTTTCTTCTTCTAAAATTAGTAAACTATCTTTTTTTTTTCGTTTATCCATTCATCACAAATTAAAATAACCTAGTTTTATTTTTTATTGTCTAATTTTTTAGACAATTTATAGACTTATTTCAGTTCCTTCTAATTGGTATTCCTGTTTTTTCGTTTGTTCAATTTCTTGTTGTTTATGTTCTTCATTTTGCACATTCTAACACAGTTTTATTCTAATAAAGTAACCGATTATGTTCATTTTTTACTTTTTCAATTATTTTTATTGACAAATTGTACCATTATGATCCCGGTTAGATGACTATACAATTTTATCTAACATGAGTGTAAGGCACAATATTTTTATTAAATTGTTTACACTTATGAAGTTTTCTCAAATTACATATAAATTTAGTTTTTTTTTTAAACAAATGTCTTATTTGTTTTATAAATATTACACTTGTTTTATAAATATTACACCTATGAACTTTTAAGTTTTAAAAATATTATACCTGCATCTCATTCTATATACCTATTTAGGTTTTGTTTGGTTGGAGGAGTGAATTTGAGGGAATCCATTTAAAGGAAGATTTGAGTGGATTATGTGTGGATGAAAGGATTGTTTAGATTAATGGATAGATGATAAGATTTGAAGGAATTTGAAAGGAATGATTATGAAAGTTTGAGAATGATTTGATAGATGTTATAGATTTGTTTTTATTTTATTAATTGATATATTTATAAAATTACTGATTAACCCTTGTGAAATAAGTAGATAAAAAATTAAAATGAATTGGATTAAATTGATTTTAATATAAAAAATATAGAAATTGAATCAGCTTATATTTATGTCCACAACACCATTAATAAGTTTATCTATATTAAGAATGTCACCCATGTGTCTCTGTTGTGAAAGTGTCCAGATAATGAATTTCTTTCTTTATCCATGTAAGAAATTCCTTTTCCACATAACACCCTATAACTTAATTTTTAATAAAAACTTTAATTTACCTCAAATTATAAATACTAAATAAATAATAAATACTAAATAAATAAATTATTACAAAATTTAAATTATAAACATGCATAACAATTAAAAATTATAATTTCACACAACTCTCACAAAAATATATCTCCTAAATTATTCAAAAATAAACATAAATCCTAAATAAATGAAATTATTATAAAATTCAAATTATAAGCATACATATTAATTAAAAATTAATATTTCAGACAACTCAAAAAAAAAAAACATATCTTCTAAATTATTTAAATTAAAAATAAATCCTAAATAATGCAATAAAATTACAAATTTATTATTCTATTAAAATATACAATTTAGTCTAAATCATAATTAACTGAAATCCTTAAAAAAAATTCCTGCAATCTAAACTATTTTTTTATTGAAATTTACTGTTTTGTAAGTATAAATTATTTTTACATTTTAATTAAATTGAAACTTTTAAAATTATTATTCATTTTTACATTTTACTTAAATTGAACTTTTAAAATTATTATTCTAAACAAAAATAGTTTGTAATTTGTATTTATTGGATACCGGTACATATTAATAATAATTGTAAATCTTTTCTAAATTTATCTTTTTATTAATTCTTTTACTTAAAAAGTTAAATGTTTTTTTACTATATTTTTAAGAGATTAAATACAAATTTTTTGAATTCTTATTTTATTTTTATAAAAATATTAATAAGTTATATAAACAGTCTATTTAAATTGACTAAAACAAATTAAAGGTATATTTAAATTTGAAAATAAAGAATATTAATAAATAATATTTAATATCAGCATGGTGCAGTGCACATGACAAACCTTAAACCCACTTAAAGGAAGATTTTGTAATTTCCAAAGGTCATTGTCCATTTATAAGGATATTTTGTAATTTTTACCTCATTTACAAGGACTATTTCATAATTTTCAATTTCATCCATTTAGATTTTTTCACATGAACCAAGATCCCATCTTGCAAATCTTCTTTAATCCATCTTTTCAAATTAGGTCAAACAAACAGATTTCATCTATCCTCTCAAATTAGGTCAATTAAACAGATTTCATCCACCTAAATCCATCCTCTTGTATAATAAATTCATCCAAATTGGTTTAACCAAACAACTCCATAGAATCTATTTACATGAGACGAATTTGTCACTATGAATATTTTACGAAAAAGTGATGAATTTGAGAAATAAAATAATAATAAAAAATAGAAACATGCAAAAAAAGTTTACTGTTCATTTTTCTCGTAAAGTAAGAGAGATTTGCGGGAAAAGATAGTGTTTTCATTTTTTTAAATAATTAATTTTATTATTGACTTATTAATATTTATATTATATTATAATAAAATAAATATAATTATATTATATTATATAATATGATAATAATTCTTAGTAATATCAAATATTATTATTAAAATAATAATAAATTTAAGAAAATTATAAAAGAGTAATAAAAAATATTAACAAAAATAAAAAAATAAAAATATTAATAATAAATTTATAAAATAATAATAAAAATAAGATAATTATAAAAATAAAATTTTACAATTTTATTAATTAAAAAAATTAAAATATCTATCACTTTTATCACATCACTTACAAACTTTTTATTTAAATCTTTTCATCTTTCTCTTAATTCAAACAACCTAACTTTTCACACACTTTAATCTCAAATTTACACAAATCTACTCCCTCTAAAATCCACTCTCCCAAAACCAAACATAACATAAAAAGATCATTATAAAGATGAAAAGAAAGCAATAAATGTGAGTGTAATATGATACCATTTCAAGAAATTTTAGTATAACTTACTATTTTTTTTATAAGTAAAGATAAATGTATATTAGTATAATGGGTATAACTAACACCTAAAGAAAACAATTTACAACTTGGTATCCTTCACCAACTATCTATCTTGCTTACAAAGATTCAAGTACCTAAATCACCTTATCCCAACCAATATCAATAAGTAAATTCACTAGATTACATCAAATAATCGTAACACAATCTCTGAAAAATAGTGATTTGAAGATTAAGAGGACCATGAAAAAAATATAATTTATTATTTATGAAGATAATATGTAATGAAAGATAGTTTATGAATGTGGGATTTTACTGTAGTGAATATTTAATTCTAAGTGAATTCATTGTGGGAAACCTAGTTTATAAATAAAAAGAAATTTTTTAGGGTTGTACTAGACATGAATAAAAAAAAATTAGTTTAAGCCAATTGTAAGGATTGATTTCTCTTGGTTGTTTCTTTTTAAAGACTTCCTATTTTGAGTGTCAAATTATTATCAACTTATCAATTTTTTAGGATTGTGACATTGTTCTTTCCATTTCTTTGATCCCCAATAAGCTTTTCTCTTTTGTTTTGGTTTTTAATTTTGACGTTGAATTTGAGATCTATTTCTTATCCAACCAGCCTGTGTTTGTTTCTAATTTTTATTTAGACTACGTTTTAATCAAGTTTTCGTACATTATTTTCTTTTTCTAGATTGTTGGTTGTTTGTTAAACTAAAATCTTAATCAGCTCATATTCAAGTGCTTGATTCATAAAATCTTGGTTAAAGTGAGTTTGAGTATTTTTTTTAATAAATATTAATATTAAAGTACGGAAACATATAAGTAAAATAAAAGAACTAAAAAGTAAACAAAAGTAAAATATTTAGGGGAATTTTTTAAAAAATTTAGATGTCAAAGTGCAAAAATAAATTGAGAAAGAAAATTATTAAAAAGAACGAAAATGCTTGTTTTTTAATTATTTAGATGTCAAAGAAATACTGCTTACTTTTTTTTCTTTAATTTTAATTCTTTTTTACGTCATTTTGTGTCTCTTGAATGTAAAGATTCTCACACAAATTTGAATTTTTTTTTTTGTATAGTTGTGTTATTCTTATTCTTATGTCATCCATTTTTATCTTTGACATTTCATTTTGAACTCTCCATTTCTTTTTGATATTGTGAAAAAGGGATTACGTAAACACTTCTCTTTCCTTACGATATATCCAAACAAAATATATAATATATTAATATTAAGGAAGATCAACTTATTCTTGTTATGCTAAAAAAAGTACATTTTGTTAATGTATTAATTTTTAGGATTACATGGATCATGTGTTACAAGATTTTCTATGAAAGTTTGCTGATTTATTTTAATGATATTATGATTTATAATAAATTCTATGATGATTATCGTGTGCATTTGAAGTGTGTTGAAGAGCCATTAGGTGTGAGAATTTGTATATTAATATAAAAAAAATATGGATATTATGTTTAAACTATGTAGATTTTATGGGTTTATTGTTAGCTTATAATGAGTGTAAGTTGATTATGAAAAGGTGAAAGTCATTTACCAATTCTAATGTCTCCTTTTTAATATATATTAAATTAATTCACAAGAAATATTAAAAAAAATTACTAATATAATAAATGAAGTAAACTTGCAGTCAAAGAGAATAGAAGAAGGTTCGGTCTACTAGATCAGAAGAAACTTATTTACATTCATAGAATATGATATTATTATTATTATTATGATTTTCAATCACAGCGAAAAGAAAATAATACTTACAACAATAGAAAATAATTTCTAACTTTCAAGAATTTGTACTTATGTTTTCGTCTATTACTTAGAAATATATCGTTTAATTCTATAAAGTTGGAGACTATCATTGTTTCCTAGATAATTATATTTTTTCTTATTAATGTACGATAGACTATTAAATCCTCATACATTTCTAAGGTATATGCTTGAGGTAATGACCGTCCGTTTATATATTGAGGATGCCTACTACCTATATCATTTGTATTTAGACGATTTTTTAATTAGATGTTGATTTTTGAATTTCTTATCGTCTACTCTATCGAATGATATGAATAATATAATCTGGATATTTTGATTTAATTATAAATTTCTTAAACATTAATTAGATGTTGATTTTTAAATTTCTTATCGTCTACTCATATGTGTAATATAATCTGGATATGTTGATTTAATTCTAAATTTTTTAACCTAAGTGCTTGTTATATAAGATTAGAATTGAGTAATTTGTCGCAATAAAAATACTCATGATTCGATTTTTTTTTTAAAAAAGAAAAAAATAAATAAAAATAGTAAAAACAAAAAACAAAAGATTATATAAAAATAGAGATGAGAAGAGAAAAAGAAAAATAAAAAGAAAGAAATAAAAAATAAATAATGAAATAAAATAAAAAAGAAAAATGGAACAAAGAATGTAACAGTAGTAAAAGAAAGTAAAAAAAGTACATAAAAAAAATTAAAATAAAGAAAAGAAAAAAGAAAAAGAGAGAATATGAAGAAGATTTGTAAGATAACGGGAGAGAGAAGAGAAAGAGAAATAGAATGGGAAGTTTGAAAGTCAAAGTACCACGTGTCAGATTATGAATGACGAGCGTCACTGTTCATTATTATGGGCAAAAGACGTTGGTGGTTGGTTGAAACCGTATGTGTTCGGTTGCTCTTCTTGTTGGACCCGAACTGAAAACAACCTGCATCTTCATTGACTATAAAATAGAATGCTCTTCCACAGTTAAAGGTTGGCTAGATATTTGGTTGTTTGAGTTTTTCAGAGCGGTGTTTTTTTTGAGAGAATTGTGAAGGCCTGTCAGAGAAAGAGTGCTCGCCGGAAAAGAAAGAACTCATCGGAAGAAGAGGACTCTATTGAAGAACGCATTTAAGTGGATTATTCGCTACAACAAATAAGTTTTGATATATATTCACAGTTTGAAAGCATGTATTGATGAACTGCTCATTTCATAGGATAATTTTACTGTTCATGGTCTTCTTTGCTGGTTTGTGCATATTGTGAAATTCTGTATTCGTCTCTGTCGAGCCATGCTGTGAAATTTGGTGTTGTTTGTTATTTATTTAAGTTATAATTGTGATTGGATACATGATTGTGTTGTTTGAATTGTTATATTCAATGAATCAATGTCTTTTGAGATTTGTGAAACCAACCATGCAATGAAATTCCTTGCCGAGGTCCTCTGGTCGAGGATCACTCATAATAAGGTACGCATTTTGTTTGAACTTTTGTTCTGTGTAAATGATTGTTCGCTATTTACGTTTGTTGATGTTCTGCATCATTTGTGTTCGTGGTTTTGATTAAATAAAGAGTTTACTGTGTTTACTGTGTTTTTAATTGCATTGTGTATACTGTGTTTGTCGTATAGTTAAATCATTTTAAGCCCTTTATTCATTATAACCATGAATCATACATGAGCCGAATATCGGAAAAAAAAGAAAAAAAAAAAACTCATAATCCTACAATCCTTTCCCCATGAGCACAACTAGCACACTTATCAGTGTTGCCCGCAAAAGTCAAAACCTTTTACAGAAACTGCACATGCATCCAGAAATTTATACCTTTGTCAAATCCTTAAACTTAGCCCAGGAACTATGTCTGCATTGTCACCAATTCCGGCGAGCCATCGCCACTGCTTCATCCTCCAAATTAACATCAAACGCTGATCGAGTTGCCGTTGCCGCATCCACCACTGTCTCCAACTTAAACAAAACTCTTGTTCTATTATTGGCTTTTCTTCCTCACGTGTACTTCTCAATTTTAATTCTCAAAATAGATAGAAAAAAATTTATTTATTAAAATGGGTAAATTCTGCCGATCAAAATAAAAGTGATAAAAGTGATTGCTGGCGATTTCCTCTTCTGACAATTACCGCGAGTGTGGTTTTCTTCAACTACTACCACCGTAAACTCCAATTGTTTTGTTCACAACCTTTCTTGCGCCTCACCTTCACCATGTGCAGTTTCTTGCCACCTTCGAACACAGTATTTCTCCGCTGTTTTAACCCAAACACACCAAAGGGAGACCACCAACATTGCAATCGCCATCCACGATGGTCACGAGCTCACCTTTGCGAGCCACCATGAATCGCCGTTTATCCTCGCTTCTCCTCCGCCACCGTGGAGCCGCCGCTGCATCATCCATCAAAGCTCCGTTCGTGCCGCCGCATCATCCATGGCACCATTTTCTTCCTCGTCGTTGTGGTGCTTTGAGGAGCGGCGCCGCCACCACGCAACGCCGATCCAACCTCGCCGTCAACACCATCTCGTTACCCTCACACCTCTTCAATACTTCTTCCACCACCTCTCACACGTGCCTCGCCACTCTCAAACCCCACACCTCTTCCTACACCTCCTCCCTCACCCTCGACGACAAGTTCCTCTACGCTGGTTCCTCCCACAGAGAAATCGGATCATGGAACCAATAAGAGAGGAATTCATAAGGCTAGATATCTCCTAAAAAGATTGTCAATCGGGTCATCTTTAGCCTCGCCACAATATATAGTTTTCGTTATTGAGAACTACCGCTCTAAGGCATTGAGGCAGCTGCTGCACCATCACGGAAAGTTTGTGTCCGTATGCAAAGTAGAAGGTTTTTTTTTGGTGGCATATATTGCTTTTGGTGACGCGGATATTAAAGTTCGGGCTGAGAGGTTTTTAAGGAGCATTACAAACTTCATGGAAATGGTTCTTAACGCTTCAAGTGAAGGTTTTGAGCATGAGTAGATTGGGTGGAGCGGGTGCAGTAGCACCACTGGTAACTGACATACCATTATCCTCAGTTGAGGAAGAAGGTGGTGAAGGTGCAAGAACTGACCAGCTTGGGACAAGTGCTCAAATGGTGGTACAGAAAGACAGGTAGCTAAGCTTATGGAAGAAAACGTTGGGGCTTCCATGCAGTTTCTTCAATCAAAAGCTCACTGCATCACGCCACCACCCCTTGGGGTAGTCGCCGTCACTGCCTAGGAGTCGACACTCCAACACCAAACGCCAACGCCGATCGCGCCACCATCAAGGAAAGTCGCCCAGCCACGGAACCTCCACACCTTCGACAGCTCTGACAGAAGACACACCCCTGTAGATTCGCTCGTCCATCCAACGTCAAGTTTGTTGTCCACACCACCGCAGAGAGGTTGCTTCTGGCGGGCTCCACCGTGGGGAGGCTGTTCACGTCTCTAAATTGGAGTTTATGAAATGGTCTGAAGCGAAGAAAGGGTTAGAGTATGTGATGTTTGGGCCTCATTCCCATGAAAGCCCAAATCACTAGGTACACCATATTTTTATTCTTTTGCACCACTATATTTTTTCTTTCCATCACCCAAATATTAAAAAAGAGAGAATAATAAATAAATATAATTAAATACAATTTTTCTGTATTTTATTTAAAAATAAATTTTAATTAAATCTCCAAATGAGTTTACGCGTCATGTGAGATTTTCTTTTAAAATAAATTTTTAATTAAATTCCTAAATGATCATTTATATCATATAAGGATTTAATTCAAAAAAATTCAAGGGCATAGCATCTAATGATAACCCAAACGAAGTTTAATTTTCAAAAAAAATAATAAAAAATATAAAATGAAAAAAATACAAAAATATCAAAATATTCAAAACAATCAAACTTTTTTCTAAAACTACTTGAACACTGAGATAGAGAGCAAAGTCAATCTTTATCAGATTCTTTATTTTAAAAATTATTATTTTGTTCTTATTTTTATTTTATTTATATTTTTGGAAAAAATAAATATTTTATAAACCACATTTGATTTTGCTCATTCGATTAAAGTACTGTTTTAGGACAGCTGTGGGGTGTTAATACCTTCCACATGCCTAACCGACTCTCGAACTTATCTCTAGTCCGTTCTTTTCTTGGTTTTCCATAATAAACTATGGTGGTGACTCCATCTCTTAATATGGTTTATTTTAAAGTTTAGATATTATTGAAGTACAAAGGAAGTTTTTAGCTATAGAAATATATTGAAGTGACACCAATTATACGTTAAGTTTATCTTTAACATTTAATGCGGTTCAAATTTTTATCTTTCAAAGCTTATTTTTTCACTTATGACAAATGGAATCGTTTGATTAAATTACTCGAATAATTTGAAGATTGCTAAAGTAGCGATATGAGGTCAGACGACACATATCAAATTCACTTGGATAAGACGGTATAATAATTTTAAAGCAAAATTGAAAATTGAAATTTTTTTATGAACTTTTAATGTCTCAAATTCCTAGGATTTTACACCAACCCCTAAAAATGAGTGGTGTAAGAAATTTGCATGACTTAACTAGTTTCTATAGGAGGTTTGTCAAGAATTTTAATAGTTTAACTGCACCTCTTAATGAAGTTGTTAAAAAAATGTGGGTAGGTGAGAAACAAAACACACATTAACTATATTGAAAGGTAAATTGACCTTTACACATATTCTTACATTACTTAATTTTTCCAAATCTTTTGAGAAGGAATATTGTTGGAACAATTGGTTCTAGAAGGGAGTTGAATAAAGTCTGGACTTTTCTTGTAAACAATTAGACTAGATCATTTAGCAAATAAGCAGAACAAACAACATAAGCAAACTGCTTACGAGTTTATTAAACAAGCAATTGAGTAGACTAACCACTCTTGGTAACAACAAGTACACAACCATTCTTGGTTATCACGAGTACACAAATCACTCTAAATTAGACGATCATAACCCTCCCTTAAGATTAAGACCTCTCAAAATAAGAGAACATTCTCAAAGAGAGCACAATTTAAGTTCACCGAGTTTACTTACAAAGTGAAGAATTACAAAAGCTTACACCCAACAAATAAGAACACTATACGATCACTAGAAGATTAAGAGAATTGTAGAATGTAGTTATGTTTTTCATATGCATCTTGAGTATTTTATATAGACTTGTCATATGACCATTGCAACTATTCTTTTGGTTAAGACTCAATCTTTGCTCGATCTTCACATGATTTTCAATGAAAATCTTCATTTGTGTTTAGTGTTGAAGTGTGATATAGAAAAATATGATATTAATCTTTAACTTTTTAGTATAGAAACAATTGAAATAAAATTTGCATATATAATAATTATTCACAATAAAACATAAATGTTCATATGCACTTGTTTCCTTAAGTGTATGATTATTTGATCGTTTGTCATAAAACATTTCCAAACATAAAATATCACTACAAAAAAAAACTAGATTTACCAACAGCCAAAATCCGTAGGTAATGACCAAAATTAGTGGGTAATCAGACATTACCCACGGATTATCGATGGGTCAAAATTCGTAGGTAATGAGGTCGTATGTAAATTTCCTACAAACTTTTACCCATGTGTAATTCAATTTCGTGTTTCCACAGAATTTGTTCCATGAGTATAAGTTTATATTATCCACTAATATTGATTCGTGGGTAACATCATAATTTTCTTTTATTATTTATGATTATTAAGATTATTTTTATATCCTTCTGTCACAACCGGGATCACGACGGGGACGACGATCCGAAAAGAATAATAAAAACAATTTAGATTTTTGAAAATTTTAGAAAAAGGAGTCACCATCATAGTTTATTATAGAAAACTATGGAAAAATCGAAAAACGGATAAGGAAAGTCTGTGAAAAATCGGATTTAAAGTCCGGGAGTCGATTACGTGTGGGGAAGGTGTTAGCACCCTACAACGCCCGTCCTAAGACGGTACCTTTAATTAAATAAGTAAAATGAGTGTGATTTTCAAAATGTTTATTTTCCAAAAAGAGACAAAATGCAGATAAAACAATATTTGTTTATTTTTTAGGGGCCCATGAAGGGTTTAACCTTACTCCTACATATTTCCATCTCGGATGAAAAATCAGGGTTACGTAGTTCTTTGTTGAAAATGTTTGTTGGTGTTTTGATATTTTTAATTTTGAAAATTTTATATTTTTATTTTTTTAAAAAATTCTTTTTGAAAATTGATATTTTTGTACTTTTTGAAAATATTATATTATTTAAAATTTTATATTTGGAAAGTAGAAATTTGATTTTGAAAATGGTAGGAGTACATTAGGTGCGAACGACCATGCTCAATACTCCTACGAATCAAATATTTTCGTGAATTTTAAAGGTAAACTTCATGTTGGATATCGCTTGACGTGTATGGCCATTTGATTATCTAAACCAAATAATATTTTTTGACTTAAATACCGCTTGACGTGTGCGGTCACTTGATATTTAATCAAAATTTATTTGTGAAAGATACAAGGAAAAAATTTATATATATTTTATTTTTTAATTTTTTATATTTTTATTTTGAAAACCTTAATTTTTTATTTTTTTTATTATATTATATTTTTTAGATTTTTTAGAAACTTTTTTTTAAAGAACAATTTAATTGAATAAAATAACAATATCTTTATTCTTGTGAAAGAAAAGAAAGAAAAAGACCATAGAAGAAAAAAATGTTAAAAATGGATGTAGCACATGTTACACGTGACACCTTTTCAACCGTGGCTTCTTTTATTCCAATTCTTATGATTAGAAAGCTATTAGGTGCTTATTAAGAGCATAAGGCAGCCCTTACTCCATTCACCCTCATGTGGCACCATATAGCCATGCCATGCCCTTTTTATTTTATTTTATGAAAAATGATACTTTAACACTGCATTTTCTCTTACTTCCATTTGACACTTCGACGTGGCATGTGTTGTCCCGCATGACAATGAAAGAGAAAACGCAGTTGTTTTTGACATTCCACCCCTGAGACACATGTGTGTGTTCCAAAATTACAAACAGCGAACCACTTATTTGAACTGAGCTAACCACTTAGTGTTTTCACCCCTGAGACACGTGTGTGTTCTAAAACTACACACAACGAACCACTTATTTGAACTGAGCTAACCACTTAGTGTTTTCATCCCTCAGACACGTGTGTGTTCCAAAACTACACACAACGAACCACTTATTTGAACTGAGCTAACCACTTAGACATTCCATCCGAGATACGTGTGTGTTCCAAAACTACACACAGCAAACCACTTATTTGAACTGAGTTAACCACTTAGACATTCCACCCCTGAGACACATGTGTGTGTTTCAAAATTATACACAGCGAACCACTTATTTGAACTGAGCTAACCACTTAGTGTTTTCACCCCTCAGACACGTGTGTGTTCCAAAACTACACACAACGAACCACTTATTTGAACTGAGCTAACCACTTAGACCTTCCACTCCTGAGGCACATGTGTGTGTTCCAAAACTACACACAGTGAACCACTTAGGTGAACTGAGCTAACCACTTAAACCTACCACCCCTGAGACACATGTGTGTGTTCCAAAATTACACACAGCGAATCACTTATTTGAACTGAGCTAACCACTTAGACATTCCACCCCTGAGACACATGTGTGTGTTTTGCTTTCCCTATCAATACATTTTCAGAAGGCAAATGACAAAAATCACCCTTACAAAAAGACAAAGGTAAACCATATAAGCCAAAAACAACTGCGTTTTCTCTTTCATTGCCACGCGGGACAGGACATGCCACGTCGGAGTGTCAAACAGAGGTAAGAGAAAATGCAGTGTCAAAGTAACATTTTCCTTTTTTTTATAGTGGGCTAAGTCCCAATGTGGCCCACCACAAGGGTTCTTACTCCGTGTGTCCAAACTCACTCAGAGGAGGGATTTAATTCATGCAGCCCATACTCTTTCACAAAAAAGCAATTAGGGTTTACAATTTTAGCAAAAGGGGCAAGGTGCAGCCTTGCGAAGAGAAAGCAATAATCACTTTATGGGAGGTGGGGGCTGTCTCGTGGCATGGCTATAGCAAAAGAGCCTATGATCCAAGTGAAAACTGACGGTGTTGCGGTGATGGAGAGGCGCGCCGGTGACCATCGTGCTATGGCAACGAGGAGCAATGCGGAGAGGACCGCGACAGTTGAGGTTATATAGCAGGGGTGGAGGTGCATGGTGTAGGTGTGTGGCGGTGGTTTCGGATGCTATTTTGGGTTGTGTGGGAGGCATGGTAGAGGTTCTTGGAGGGGGCATAGCTTGTGGGATGTACTGAGAGTGGTTTAGTTCGTGGCCAAGAGAAAAAAGAAATGGCGTGAGAGAGAGGGTGGGGTGGTGATATGGCTTGTGGAGGTGCATAGAGGGTACGTAGCTTGTGGGGTGCAGTGATAGTCCCTCTATAGGTTTTGCGTAAATGAGAAAAGTTGTTTTGGAAGAGAAAAGGGGCTGAAGTTGGTTAACGGTTTGATGGTGAGTTTGGTTTTGGTTGAGACGTGGTGTGGGTGTATGGCTAGGTGTGGCTAGTGAAGGTGCAGTGGGGTTTTGGGTGGCTTAGTTAGGCATAGTAGCACGGTGGAGATGCATGAGATCTTTGTGGCTTGGCTAGACATAGTGGCACGGTGGAGGTACATGGTTCATGGGGCAATGGATGATATTTTGGGTTTGGTGGAGGGTATGGGTTGTTGTGGGGGAGGAGAAGGGAGGCTGACGGTGGCTTAGTGAGGTTGCATAGTGACACAATGAAGGTGCATGATTCGTAAGGCAATGAAGATATTTTGGTTTTTCTCCTCATTTTCGTTTGAAAAGACGCATTGTGATGATGTGTGTGCTCATGGTTTCCTTTCATTTGGTGTTTCGTTTAACGGTGATAAATGTATAATGTAAGGCAAGGTGATATTACGTTGAACGCAATGTGTATGTTCGTCATGATGTACAATGAAAATGAAGCGATGGAAATGAACGAATAACTAACCTTTATAAGATGTATTTTCTTCTCTTTCTGTTCTTTTTTGTGTAATTTATCTTCTGGTCTTCTCCTTGCTGTTATGTTTTCCTTTCAACAGTTGAAGGATACGAGAGTGGAGGGTGGATCAAGTTGTATCTGTGAGTGGGAAGAAAGAAAAAAGGGTACTCCTTGTAAAGAGGAGCAAGAACCAGAGGCAATGTTTTTTTCAATAGAGTTTAGAGAGCAAGAGTGAGTTCGATGAAATGAAGGAAACCACGCTAAAAAATCTTCCTCCCCCATTTATCTTCTCTCTTCCTTTTCCCTTAACAAGAGGAGATGAGCCACATACCGTTGAAGGGTTGACTCGGTGGTATTTGTAGGGGCTTCCAGGGGAGACCAACTTTCTCAAACTGTTATTTTGGATGTGGAGGGATACATCGAGTACGGGATGATCAAAAAGTTTGGAAGTTTACGGGGGTGAAGGTGATGGAACAGTGAGTACTGATTTTGGGAAAAATGGGAAAGAAGAGGGCTTCACTTTCAATTTTCTTTTTCTTTTTATTATTTTTTAAGGAAAGAATATGATAAAGAACTATATTTACATTTTTGATTTTTTTTATAAAGAAGGTAAAACCTAAAAAAGAGATGAAAGTAATCATAAAAAAAAAGATAATTATATTTTTATTATTTTGTTTTGTTTTCCTAAAATGTGAACTTAAACCAAAGATTTTTTATATTTTATCCGAGAATGAAAATAAGGGAATAATAAAACAGAATAAACATTTTTGTAAAAAATAAAAAAAAAAATTTTCAATGATAAAGAAAAATAATAAAATAAAAATAACCTTAAAATTAACAGATAAAGGAAAATAAAACTAAAAACAATTGAAAAACTCTTTTTTTTTGACATGGTTAGAAAATTTTTGAAATAAAATTTAACCATCCGGACAAAATTGGGTGTTGACAGCTTCTAATCAAGAGGAGTTATGATGGAGTACACTTCAGCGATATTAATCAAAGAATAAAAAGGACAAAGAGCTAGAGGAAGAATTAAGAGTTTTCTAGAAAATTGGGCACATCTCATCCTATTTGAGCTTTTAATCAGCTGCTCGGGCCGAAATACAAACATGAAGAAATCTCTTTGGAGAAAATAGAGTATTAAGGAGAAGTCTTCTAATTTGTATAAATTGTTTAAAATAGTTTAGAATAATTTGGGCCAAGTAGAATAAATTCTCCCATACCCTACCTAGATAGCTTGCATGAGAAGCTAAGTAGCTCATCCTTTCTTCTATAAATAAGAGGTCTAGGAACCTCTCTTGTAAACTTGATTTGAGTAATAAAATGCTGCCAAATTTTCAGCACATTGCCTCAAGTTTCATATTGAGTTTCTTCTCCTAGAAGCTAGAAGCTCTCTCTTGAAGGTTGGCATAACCTCCTTCAAGGCTTTCACTATCTTCTTCACCAAAACCGTATCAAACTTCCTTTGCACACTTCCTTCCATGGTGAATTCCTCCACATCCATTGCTTCCGCATCATGAGGAACTCCTTCCATCGAATGTGTTCGGTACAAATGGCTTGAACATGTTCTTCATCCATTGGACCGTGAGCTATAAGCTAAAGCGCCAAGGAGCCTATCCACAATTTGGTATCTAGAGCTTTGGTCTTCAAGAGCTAAGTTCTTGATTCCTTCTTGTTTTGTTTCCACTTGTCGTGTTGTTTACATAATTGTTTACATGTCTTGAATGTTTTCCACCGATTGAAAGTGCTTTAGTTTAATTTAAACGGTTCAAAACACACCAATCTTCTTGAACCTTCAAAAAATACATTTTTTAGGTGTTCTTATATGTGCTAGACACTGTTTTTGATATTTCTTGTGTCTTCTTTGATTTTAATCGTTTCAAATTGTTCATTTGTGTTCTAGCTTTCAATTTTATGATCCATAATATATGTCAAAGTCATGTATGGTTCCAAATTGTCATAAACTCCTTAGGTTTACACTTGTAGATTAGGTGTTTGTGCAAATGCTTATGCAGAAAATAATGAACAGAATGTGTTAGATGTATTGTGTCATAGAGTGTGCTTTTGTGTGCCTTTTAATTTTGCAATCTTGAGTTCCTTAATTCACTATTATATCATTAGTGAGTTTCTTAGAGTCATATTATTCCTATATGTCTTGTAGTTTGTTCTAAAATTCGTTGGAATCCATAGGTTTCATTTTCTAGAATTGCTGTTGTTTGATTAAGGTCACTGGACCTTGAGTAATTTACTGGGAACAAAATACTGTGTATTTGTGCACGAAAATTTGTATGAGGCTACTTTGATATATTGTAAAGATACTATGAAAAAGGCGCATTCTAATTCAATCTATAAAAAAATGATAAATTGTAAAAGTCGAATGCTCGCTGCTGGTTAAACTACTGATGATAGTGTAAAAACGCCTCTATTTTTGATTTACTAATTTCGTGACCTTTTGGATCTCAAATTTTGCATGATCTTAGCTTGATATGTTGGGAGTGTATGATAAAAATTTGGTGACCTAATTCTAAGTAATCAGACCGTGATAAATTTTGCAAACACTGTTGCCAAAGAACTATTAAAACTGGAAAAACTGCATACTAAAAAAGGCTCTATGTTTTGGATTTATTGTGAAAGCAGTGTTGATCCTAAATTTATGAAACTTTGTGTGGATGATCGTCGTGCTATTTTGGAGTTGTGATTAATTTTTTGAGACGAAAGGAGAACTAGAGAGAATATCATAAATCATGCGAATTGATAATATTATGATTATAATTATTTTTATTATAATTATATTTATAATTATGATTATTAATATTATTAATAACATTATTATTATTATTATTAATATCATTATCATTAATATTATTATTATTATTTTTATTATTAATATTTTTTTAAAAAGACAATAATAATATTAACAATAATATAAATAATATCAATAAGATTCATAATAACAATAATAAATTAATAATATTAATACGGATAAAAATAAAATAAAATAATAATAATAATAATAATAATATTAGAAATAAGAATATTAATGTTAATAATAATAGTAATAACAATATTGATAATATTATTATTAACTATTACAATAATAATAATAGTAATTCTTAACAGTAATATCACAAATATTTTAAATATAAAATAAAATAATATAAAAAATATTAATAATATTAAAAATATTTTTC
>Ga0209700_104786_pt1 | contig 23839 bp, 15 predicted proteins | sample SiratroredBW_FD_187528 | JGI IMG/M metagenome (GOLD analysis project Ga0209700, IMG submission 187528) | Root nodule microbial communities of legume samples collected from California, USA - Siratro red BW (SPAdes) (version 2) | ecosystem: Host-associated > Plants > Roots > Nodule | place: USA...
TCTCTGAATTTTTTTTTTTTTTTTTTTTTGATAATGTTCTTACTTTCAATAATTTCCATTTTACTCAAATATTTGAACATTATTACTTCCCGAACTTGAAATAATTTATAATTTATTTACTTTGTAACTAATAGATTTTGTATTTTTTTATAATTTTTTTAATTTTAAATTATTTAACATTTTGACCATTATTGAGTGTCTATTTTTTTTTTGTGTGTGAATAGTATCTTATCGGATTTTATTATTACTTTATTCTTTTATCTAATAGTATGTTATCTATTAACTTATTTATCCTCTTTTCAATTTGTAAGTTGACTTTAAGATATTGAAGCATGTCATCCTGTTGGCAAAAAAAAATGATAACATACTTTAATAAAAATAAAAAAATGGACATTTTCTGTAATAAAAGTTTTAACAATAAACTAAATAAAATTTAATTAATCATATTTTTTTATCATGTTGATAAGCAAATGAACTAAATAAAAGAAAGTAATATCCTGGAAATATTTGAATATACATTATTTTTTCCACCAACAGGTACAAAACAATCCTCAAGTAGGAAATAATTCATTTATATAATTTTGTAACTGTAAAATTTGTAATTTGTTATTGATACTTTTGCAACCTTAAAATAAAATTAATTTATCTTACTTCTTTTAGCATGCTTTGTATCATAAAGTAAATTAACTAAATAAAAAATAGTGAAAAAAAGCCAGGACTCTCATGACATCATATCAAGCCATGTTTATATTATTCCATGTCGCTATTTCTTTTAGGTTTCGAAATTTATATTAAATAATGATAAATTCTATGAAGTTTCATTTTTATATAGAATGGATTAGATTTGTGTTTTATACCTTTGATCTTAAATATAGTTTTTGAAGCTATTAAAACTTTAGGGTTGCAGCATTTTCAGTATCAGAGATCTCTGAAGGAGAGGTAGGAGTTTGCCAGAAACATATATAACATCTATCTATGTTATATAAAGCTAGAAACATTAGATTTTAGAGAAAAGAAGAAGAAAATGCTAGTTTATATCATAACCTTGAGATTGAAAGAAGTAGTGGGAGATTATATAGAGGTTTATTATAGTTTGGTGATGATGAATGGTGAACAAAAAGTGGGAATAATTCTAAAGCATGACAGAGGAAATGCCGAAAGGGTTTCATTTTGTAGTTGAAAATGCCACATGCAGATACAGTAGCATTGCAAAGAGGCATGTGCTTAGCGAAGATATTCGAGCCAAATTAAAATAATCCATGTTCTACCACATTACCACGAAAACCACATCATGTTTCGTTGTAGCCGTCGTTATCATAGTCATCATCATTAACAATATCATTAGTTACGCTAATATTTAAGACCTTCTTCGGAAGTTTTGAATAAGACACACGGGTTTGCTTTATATATTGCTCATGACCAACACCCCTTCCAAAAAAGAAGAATATACACGTGCCCACCAATGAGTTTAGAGTGATTTTCAAGAGCACGCTTTGGGTTGAATCAAGGAGACAGGACCACTGACTCAGTTCACAACTCTTGAGGGAATGTCTCTCGCATTTCTTTATTTATCTAACAAAAGTACACTTGTTAAACAAAACCTTGAAGATCTCAAAGAAAAAGAAAAACACTTTTAAGTGTTGCATTAAACTATTTTAAAATGAACTTAAAGTGGCAATCACTTTCTAGCCCTTCATCTTAATCATGGGTGTTATAATTGCTAGACCTTTCTGTGAGCTAAAAGGTTACGTAATTCACTTCTTTACTTTCCCTACTTTTACTATAACCATCTTTCGTTCGTAAAAGTAAAACTTAATAAGCATTAAAAGCTTTAGTATAGCCAAAAGTAACTTAATTCACTCACTCATGCATGTCCATATAGTTTATGATAGCAACTACGAAATTGCCGTGATTGATGAGAATTTTAAACAAGTCTCTCACTGTAGATATTCTGAAGAAAATTAAGACATGATTGACTACTTATGAACAAAATTGAAGTTTTGGCTAGGACATATATGAGCATATGTTAATCAAAGTCACAAATGAAATACAATTTTCAGACCCCTATTTTTACATCTTTTTTTCTCTTCCACGATACTAATCATTTCCAACCCTTGGAATGTTGGATGTGGGTGTTGCCGCTAGGGTTTTGGACTGGGAAATGTGTTTGTATGGGATAAGAAGGGTTGAAAGAGAAGGCTATGTTCGGAGGACAATTCGTTGTGTGAAACTTGTTACCTAAATTTTCTAGTGCTTTGACTTGTGCTCTGAGAAACTTGAGGTAGTTTGCAGCTTCATCAAGCATTGATGCAGTGTCCATCTTGCTTCCACCAGGCACAATCTTCTGCAAAACCCTAATCCTCTCACTTATTCTCTCCCTTCTTTCCCTGGCAGCCACAGTCTGTGGATCAGTTGATATTCTAACATTCTTCCTCTTAGGCTTTTCCACCACTTCCAATCCCAAGTTCACTGGCCTAAAAGCTGCAGCCCTATATATCATTTCCTTCATCTGTGCTATGGCCTCTGGATCAGGTTCTTCAAAGGAAGGTGACACAGATGAATTTGGCTGCTGGAAGTTGATATTTGATGAACCAGGATGCTTATCCCATCTGGGTCTCTTGGACTTTGGTGAAGCCTCTGAGACCAGCCTGAAACCACCTTCAGTGGCAGAAGAATTATGAGCAACGCTGAAGCATGAATTGCTCCCTTTTGTGCAAATAACTTCAGAATCTATAACTCTTGCTTGACTGATATACTGATCAGAGAAGCTTTGGGACACTGTTTCATCCAGCTCATTCACTGATGGATACTGCATGTCACTGTTTCTTGCATTGGAAGCATTGCTCTCAGATTCACCAGAGGAAACTGCACTGCCATAACTGAAGTTACACAAGTTTCTGCAGTCAGATAAAATCATCATGGAAATCCCATCATCTTCGAGAGACGTGTCTGTGTTGCCATTCTTAGTAGCTGAAAGCAAGCAATCAAGTGACTCAAGAGAGCAGGTAGCCTTGCCGTTGATAAGGTGTTCTTGCTGGTGGGCCATGTTGAAATCTGTGACATAATTGCTAGTGTGGTTCATATTCGCCGAAAGGGACGGGCATGATTGGGATGTTAAAGCTTCTCCCCAACTGGCTCCAGCTGCTCCTGATTTCAAAGGCATGGTTGCTGTTCTTTGTGACAGATTCGTATTTGGCAAAATACTCATTATCTCAGAAGTGGATGGGTGAACCATCTCCCTCGCTTTTTCAGAACTGGTATATGCATAACCTGTTTGATTGAGAACACTTGAAAAAAGGTGTGGCATGGAATGATGATACTCTCCTTCAAGGTCTTGAGCCTCACTGCTCCACAAGAACGGTATGTTACCAGCAAGTTGTGATGAGGAATCCCAACTTAGACCGTCCATAGATGAGTGATTACTTGACAACAATCACTGATGAACTGAAACTAAAAGAGAGCCAATTGACACTTGAAAGACAAATAGTGCTCCTTCTTAATTACCTATATATCATGTTGAAGCGTATCTCAGAAGACACACATAAGCCCAAATTAACATATATATTTGCAAATGTATTATTATGTGTACTAAATACATACCATGTCTCAAACAAGACTTTCTATATGTGTGAAAAACTAAAAAAAATATATATATTCAGGTACAAATATAGTTATGATTTTAAAGGGCTTACCAATGTAGATCTAGCTCCAAGAACCAAAAGGATGAGAAGAATCCTTGCTTGGGTCAGTAACTGAACAGAAGAGGATGTATCAGTTTGCGTACAATCTGGTAGCTAGTTGCATTAGGTGGCTTCTTCAACTAAGTAGGATGAAGATTGTGATGAAGGGAAAGAAAACAACCAAAGCTTATGTCAGATGGGGCAACTGAATTTTATGTACTGTTTCATTATGAACAGTAACACAATGACTTTAAGTTTAGTTCTGTGCTTCAAAACATTGACCAGATAGAAAACTGACGAGAGAATGAAAAGCTAGAGAATAAAGATTGTACCTTCAGATGCCATGGAATACATGTACTGATGATGCAGTGTGTTTGTTGAACGGAAGCTTATATAGATTGGAAGAACAAAAGTTACGAGCTTTTAGAAAAAAAAATATTGGAACTTGAACAATTATGTCAGGAAATTCTACAATAAATAGGCATTGATCATGTATTATGAGAAAAAGGAGAGGGTATATAATATGCTTTAACAGTTTTTGAGCAGTACAATGGTTTTGGAAAAGATAAGGCTAATGGGTGTGTAAGACTAAATTTTTGCAGACGGGAACATGAGAATTTTGAATCTGAGCTGATTGAATATTTTATTATCTTTTTGTATTCTTTTTAAGTGGGGAAAGCTCTGACCTCTTTTTGGTTGCATATGGATATTCCATGCGCACTGTAAAGTTGCAGTGAAAGTGAGAGCATCTGTTACAGCATCACTCTCTTTCCAAAGATTTTTGTTAATCATAGTTTTAATCATAGCCTTGTGATGTTTTTCACTTTCTACTATCGTAATTGTTTAAGTCGAAGTGGTAAATTCTTTGAGGAATCTACTGATTATATCAGAACCACAGTACTGATGTAAGCTTCAACTTTCTGCAGTTTGAAATGCTCCACCTTGAAAACTTAGTGACCTGTATCAATCAAATGAGTGAGCTTTACATGTATATTAATATTATATATAAAACTTCTCACCCTCTCTGCTTTTAGAGTATTTTATATCTTTACATGTCATTTAAAATACTGTAAATTTATTGCGTATAGAACCTTATAATTTAAAGAGACATTTTAATAGGAATATTTATTTAGAATAATGTTCACTATTTCCACCTAATTATGTTGCAGTAACTTTTACAATAAGACAAGAGATGGAGAGAGAAAAGTGTGAAATAAGGGAGTAATATGATGGAGAGAAAAAGAAAAAGAAAAAGAAAAAAAGTGTAGAAAAGTGGGGATGAGAAAACTGGTTTGGGAATAGTAGTATTCTTAAACAAATAGTGGAAGTGGTGGCAGAGTAGCAGAGGGTGAAATTAGGAGAAAGAGAAAGAGAAAGTTGAGTTGGTTTGGTTTGATTACATTGTTTCCATGGAGACAAGGAAGGAGGGGTCTCACTTCTGATGGGTTGGTTCCTCACATGCACCCCATCATTACACCTCATTCAATGGTTTCTCTCTTCTTCACCATCCACTACAATACAAACACACATTTCATAGGACAACAAATAAATGTAAGTTTAAGGTTTAAAATGGTAATTTTTTTTATGGGTTTCAAGTATCAATATGTAAGTTTAAGGTTTCAATAAATAAATGTCAGAAACCTCATTCCTCTTTACTGAAATTTTACTTCTTTGTTATCTTGTTTCCATTCTAAAACTAAAAATTAAAATTCTTTTAAAAAATCTTAAACTGGGTTACTTTAGACCAATATATTCTACTTCTGATCATAACAGTAATAATAACTCATTTGATGGCATATATATCATTTTTATACATATAAATAATAACAATAGCTTTTAACTTTACATCAATAAGTCATCAAAATGTGTATAAAAATAAAAAGTTTAAGGGCCTAAGAGGCATTATAGTGCTTTTTTTTTTCTAAAATTACGTAAATAAGTATGTTATGTTTGGAATATCATCTTCATAAAAAAAAAAAAAAAAGTTATTTTAAAACACGCCTATCTTATCTTGGTAGTACCAGTTTAAATTATCTTATTTAGAAGTCATTGTTTAAAAACTTAACTTTAGATTTATATTTTAATTTTTGGATGAGGTCGTGTTCATAAGTAGAATTTTAGAGATTTTTTTAGTTTATAGTGAATCGTGTTTATAAATACAATTTTAAATTTCTTTTTTAAATTAAGATAAGTTTGTATTTGTAAGTATGATTTTAATGTAAATTAAAAAATATTAAGTATGATTTTAACATATTATTCTAAATTGCTTTATTGAATTATGTGAATTGTTTAAATTATTACTATTTATTTATTAGTATATTGTTTAATCTCACAATTCAGTTCAGTTTAACATAGTTTTATTTAAGTTATAACTTAACCTACCTTCTAGAAGAATTTGTCCTGGTATCTACCATTCACCCAACTTCACATAGGAGATAGGAATTGCTCATTCAATTCTTTCATAACCAAAATTCTTCACTCAAATGTCATTTTCAACTTCTTATCTATTTCATCTACTCTTGTTTTTATTCTCCCATTTATAATAACGTTTCAGTTCAATATTTTGGCTTTATCTTCCATTTAATACCACCTCTATTATTTTTATATGTAACATTTTTAAACATCATAATTTACATCTTATTATATGAAAAAAAAGCAACTAATGCAAACAATATATAATAATTTTTACATCATCCCCTTAGAAACTATCATATAGTTAGTTTGTTAATTTTTATGCTAATTATCTTTGAAGTTATATTAATAATAATTTCTTAGACAATATGGTAAAATTGTTTTAAGGTAAGTTCATTAAAAGTTTTATTAGGAACATTCTAATCTTCTGATATTCATATCTTGTGCGTTGTATCAATATTTATATCATGCCCAGGAATCATGTTGATTGCTGTGTCCATAGATATTATATTAGAGTCTTCCTATTGTGGACTTTGAGATTAAGAAGTTGTATAGTTTTAAGAATATGTATGTGATTATGTTAACTTATATTAGAAATTATGTTAACCTCTATATATATATATATATATATATATATATATATATATTTTTTTTCTTTATTGTGTTTTGTACTATGGTTATAAACTTTTGAATAAATTTAATTTAAACGTTATTGATGGTAATTTCTTCCACAATTAAAAATGGAAGACAATTGAACTAGAAGTGTGAAATCTGGTGGGCCCCACTTTGGGCCTATCTATACCCAACCCAAGAAGGTGTGACGTGAGCTGTTGCTTGTCAGCTCGGCTCGGCTCAATAGCCAGCTGCTAATGGTCCGCATTATATTTTTTATAATGTAGGGTCCACCTGTTGTTTGACATGGCCACTTTTCATTGGTTCAACTTCTGTTTAGATAGACTCATCCATAGCAAATCATTCAATCTTTTTATTACCATTTATTCATGTTCTGGGTCAATATTTATACATTTAAATTATATATAGAATAAAATTTAATAGACGATAAAGGTATTACTATCACTTACAATATTAATTAGTAAATTAGAAGGATAATTTTTTATTAGAAATAGTACAAGTTCATTAAAAAAACACTATAATTAGTTATATATTTTAGAATTCAATCATCATTATTTTATAAATTTTACTATTTAAGTTAGTTTTCTTATTTTACCAAAAAATATTTTCATGCATTTTTTTTACTAAATTACTAAATTAATAATGAAGCAATAAGTTTTAAAAAGGAAAACTATTATTTTGTTATTAATTTTAAAAAAATTATTTTGATATGACGTTATTTTAATATTTTTCATTACACGTTGTTATCAGAAATTTAATACTTCGATAAGATATATAAAAATTTCATAATAAAATGTGAGAAAAGTTAAAAATAAAATTTACAAAATAAAAAAAATTACTGATTGATAAAATCTCAATTACATATATTTTTTAGTTTAAATTATAAAAATATTTATATATATTTTTATTACTATATTAATTTTTAAAAAATTTATTTATTGACTTCTTAACTTATTTTTTTATCATAATAATTGATTTATCTTTTATCATATTTTAATATAGATAAAAGAAAGAAAATAAAGATATATCATTCTTAAATAATTTAGATTGTATAACAGCTGTTTCAATTCAATAAAAAATCAATAAAGCAGTTCGCAGCCTGTTACTATGATTTCGGATTATTATGTGAGGAATTTCGTATCAAGTAAAATAAACTAATTTGAAGAGAATAAAGTCTTAATGATAATTAATTATATCTAATATGGAGTTGTTTTTGCTTTTAGATTTTTTTTTTTTACTTAATCCTAACATTAATGGAGTTGTTTTTGCTTTTAGATTTTTTTTTACTTAATCCTAACATTTATTTTATCTTCCATCTCTTTTCCCCTCAGATTTTTTTCTTTTATCTTTCTCTTCATGTAAGTAACATTAATTTGTCACTTTCTCTCATTTTCGCATAGTTTCAAAACAAATTATTGCATATGAACAGTCTTGTCAAGACCTATATCAGAATGGAAACTGTAGACAAAGTGAGATAAGCATGGAGAAATTAATTGCAGGAAGGACTATTATGCAAACTGCAGGTTCTATATGGTTGTGCCAAATTGAAATCAATTAAAGCGTTGAATAAAGATGAGATGATGAACCCCACAGCCATGACTAGTTCAAGTTTTTGGATCAAAACCATGAATGCAGACTTTTAATATTATATCATAATAAACCCTCAAAATCTTGAGTTCTAGAAAGTACACAAATTGTCTTATAATTTAAGAGACCTAACTCAAAACACTGGTCATTTAATAGAAAAGTCTCCTCAATTATAGTTTATTTTACTTTTACCAAAACATTAGAATTTTAACACTTGTGTTGTACAATACTGACTCGACACAACATCACAAGATGTGTTGCATGAAAACAAGCATTTTGTTTGTATATTTATGACAGATTAACTTTTACGTAACTCCAACACTATACCATGTTAAAGTTAGTAAAAACCATGATAATATTTTGAACTATATAATAATTTCTGGTGCTTAGTATACATTGATAAGGTGTTGGTGCAGAAATGAAAGAAAGATGTCGGTGAAAGATGAGATGGGAAAAGGGAAAGGGGGGTGTGATGAGGATGGTTGAAAGAAAGGATTAACACGAAGCATGAGTTGTCGTGGTCGTAAAAAAGCTTCCCTCACTCTCTTTTATGGCACTGAGTGAGTGTTTTGTAATCCCATGCATGCACATACAAGAGCTTTGTCACATTCAATGGCCTTAGCTCAACAACCAAATGAAATGGAAGACCCTACAATGGGGGAAGATGATGATGTTGACCCCCACGTGCACACCACTCCAGGCCCACACAATCATCCCTGTCCTTTTCTCTTCTTACCTCCTTCAACTTTAAACAATATTATTCATAATTCTTCATTACTGTTACCATCATTCTACAATAGCTAAGTTTTACTGCATATAGTACACAACTACATTCCAAGTTTGGTAATGAATAAATAGATACAAAACCTGATGCTGACTTCCAATACCCTAATGATCATGTTGTTTCTGGAATATACTCCTCCCCACATCTCGAGGGACCATTTTCAATATCAGAGGAACTTTTATCTGGACCTTAAACAATCTACCAATCATCTTGTTTCTTGATAAAAATAAAATTCTTACCAGAGAAATGTTACTTCAACTCTATTTTTTATTTATTTTAGAGCTTGTTGTGGCATGTCATCAAATTCAATTAATTGATCTTTTAGAGCTTTAATCAGTTCTTTGAAAATTTTAAACAGTTTTTCAAATATTTTGAACCTTTGTTTTTGAATGTTTAGTTTTAAATTTTTTTTTTTAAAGGTTTAAAAGTAAACTTCATCTCACTTGTAAAAATGGAACCAGTAAACCTAAAGAAAATTTACTGAGGGTAGCATTTATTACATGCTTTGACATCTATTTCTAGTTATCGTTATCTTTTTGTATTAGCAGATAAAGACGAGATAAAATATAACTATTTATAAAAGATTGTCTTCCATAAAATTTTCAATCAACATTTGTTATTTAATAAATTAATTAATTCATAGATATCCAAAAATCAAGATTTTAAGTAAAATATTGTATTTAAGTTTATCGATTCTCCTTCTTATATATGATTAAAAATCTTTCATAAAGTCCTTTCAGTCTGAGAAATCTTCCACACAAATCAAAGAGACACCCCCTTTTTGTTGCAGTAAATCATGCAACGTTTCTTTCATCCACTCTGCCAAAGTTTTCTGTAACGATCCCGCTAGTGCGGTCAATGGAGCCTCTAATCTACCTATGACCCATACTTATAAATCCTTCATCGTTGTGGCAGTGCGAGTGGCATCTGCCGTCAAAATCTTTTTTTTTATCTTCAAAATCGTTCTGATTGATACGAATTGGTATGATAATAGTTAGTTTTACAAATTAACTGCAATTCAAATAACTTAGAGAAGATAACAAGGAACCTCACAGAAAAAGGATCGAGATTTATCGTTTACATGTATTACAAGAATGGCTATCAAGATACATTACAGAAAAACAAAACTAATGGCTAATCAATATTGCCATACATATAGCTAACTTCTAACAACAGAATTAACTAACTCTAACAAATTTAGTTATCCACACACGTCTTATTTTTCTGTAACATTTGGCCTGTCTTTAAATATTCGAGCCATTTATCTTCATTAAAGCTACATTCTATAATAGGGGGAGTATTGCTAAAGATACAAGTCTTGTTTATGTTTAGCGTACAAAATTATGTTCATAGCAGCAAGATTTATTGCCTTCTATCAGTTGAACAAATACCTTATTATCCCACAGAAAAACAGACCTAGGGTAACAGTACAAATACAAAAGTTTTGTCCCACTAGGTAAGGTAAGCTACATGAATTACACAATGCAATTGATTTTGGTTTAAGGCTAAATCCTCAAAGACATTATTCACCAAGATCCCTCTCTTGATAACTTCTTCCAATACCACTATCCTCACCCCCGATTTCATAGGACTAGTAAAGTACAAATACACCATCCAAAATTACTTGAAAGCAAATCCCAATCAATACCACCGTTTTTCCTTATACAGCCGCAACAATAGCACTTAGTCTGCTTCCTAGATATAAAGTTAAAAAAAGAATATGATTTATTTATACACCCAGTGAATACTGTTTACGCATCCGGTTAAACATCTAATGTTTCAGGATGGACTTGCACTTCCATCTCATGTATGAAAGGATCTGACAAGTGTAGCATATGATCAATCTCTGATGGACTTGTGGCATCATATGAAGTGGGATCAACACTCAACGGTAATCCACATTTGGATGCTGCTAAGCATGAATCCAATCTTTTGGAACCTCTGCATAAATACTAATGTATGAGAAACTTTTGTAGGGTTGCAACAGTGTAGTCCATGCATGTTTTACATGCTACAACCATTCAAAATGAATTTTTGGTCGGTAAAGCATTAGTGTCACACCTTGCACCATAAATGTACGAGTTTTCCATCACCTTGAAGATCAAACCTTGATTTGTGTCTTGTATTAAGCTACTAATTCCCTGAAAGTCATGCAAGAAACAGATAAATAAAGGAGCAAACATACAACAGTACAACTATAGGGAAAACGGATTGTCCGTAACTCAAAACTTCAAGTCATAGTATCTGTGGCCAATAATGCATTGTGAAAATTCATTAACAGGCAATGTTACAGAGATAACCTATAACTTGACTGCATTGATAGTTAACTGAAGCCATTTAATAAAGTCTCGAGAGCAGGGTAATCTTACTGTATGCTGAATAGAAGTAGAGAATATGAGATTGCTAATTTTTATAGCAGTTTCTTATAGCCATGAGCCCACGGATGCAACTCAGTTAATACAGCAGAGCAACATAAATCCAGAGTCCAGTCATCCATTGAATTTTAAATTTTACAGTCATTTTCATTAAGAAATAGTAATTACAAATGGCATCTATATTTGACAACAAATCATGTATAGGCTTATTAGTTAGCCTTTTACCAAATATAGACCAGAAGAAATAATGATTTAGATATTCCAATAAAAATCACTAAAAGTCCCAATTGTAGCAGAGAAAACGAAATAGTGCCCAACCTTGAAATGAAAGTTTTAATTGATCAAAGATTACTGAAGCTCCAGAAGGCAGACACACTCAATATGAGGTGTGTGTGGGAACATGTCAACTGGCTGTAGGCTTATTAGTTTGTAACATCCTTTTATATTCTGTTCTGCCTACACAAAACCTTTAACAGCTCAAATAATCGAATCTCAAAGCACAGGAAACATAAAATAAAATGACACGTACCACATCATGACAAAGAAAATCAAGATCACGAGCACATGTGGCAGGATTACATGACACATACACTATGCGAGGTGCCTTAAGATTTAGCAGGAATTTAATCAACTTCATGTGCATTCCTGGGCGATTGGGATCTGCATTTTGTTTACAAATGTGAGAAGTGCAATGCATTGGTATCACACAAAAACACAGTCAATCTTGTCAATTGTAATTTCCAGTCTGAAGAAAATTTCCAGCCTGTATATTGAAGTCTTGACGCAGGCATTTAAAAATACCAGTATAAGTCAGCACATCTCCCACCATAAAAAATGTAAATTGAAGCAAGTTCCCCTCAATTGGAAAAACACGGTGAATAACTGGCAAATCCAATAAGTAGAAGGATATCTCCATATGTACCTCTGATTGACACTATATTCATGTAAATAGCTTTCAACAGAACAAGCGAAACAAAGAGTAAGAATAAAGAAACTTGGAAAGAGCATCGAAACCTGAAATGACGATATCAGGTTTAGGAAAATTCTTCCCAAAATTTTCATCAATTTTATTGAGATCTCCCTGGATAAATGTTGCATTTTGTATGCCATTTATCTTGGCATTAAGACGAGCATCTGTGATGGCTTGAGGAACTACTTCATAGCCATAAACATGTTTTACACTGTTAAAGATCGGAAGACAAAAAATTAATGTAATTGTTTCCCATTTTATCCTAAAATAATAAATACCAGAAGAAGACAAAAGGTTACCTTCTTGCAAGCGTAAGACCTATGGTGCCTGTTCCACAAAACAGGTCAAGGACGATTTCTGAGCCATCACCCTTGACACCAGCGCAATCTTCTATAAGCTTATATAAAACCTCTGCCTAGAAAGAAAAACAAAAATGATTATTTTCTTGACAGATGATCGGGCTAAATTTAAGAAATAAAATATGGGACCAGATAAAGAGAATGCCAATTTTTTTGGGCTTATTACAAACCTGATAAGTGTTTGTTTGAAAGAAAGAGTTTGCTGATATTTGGAATGTAAGCCCTCTTAAGGTCTCTCTGATGTTAGATTTCCCATACAAAGTGTATTCTTGCTCTCCAACAGATGTGTTACCAACAGAAGTATTTACATTATTCATCACACTTACCTAGCATTCATGTAAAGAGAAGCTTTAATGGTATTAAAAGCAATAAATAAATTCGGAATCAAGTAAACAACGTCATTTTCTTGTAACAATTTCCCAAAGAGTTCTATATGGTTATTGCCTTTAATATATTGCCTAAAAATTGCATTGTAAACTGCTAGAGATGTAATTTAAAAACCATTCATATGCCTTTGACAAAACAGCTTAACCTTTTTGGTATAGTTGGTTCATGACATTGTAACAAAACCTTTATGACCTTTGACCAAGTGGTCTAGAGTTCAATTCTCTGTCTTCTACTAAAAATTGTATTTCTGCACAACGTTGGTGAGGGCAACAGGTCTGTGAACTATTCATGCTTAAGCTCAACAGACTCTTGAATGAAGTATATGTTAGAAAATTAAGCTTGTCAAAAAAATCCAGAAGTTTACCTATACAACTTAAATGTTAATGAATATGGTTGATACTTTTAGAGAAAAACAGTGAGAGTCAGGTGCCCCATTGATGCAATATATATCTGTCTGAGACTGAGAAAGGTACAAATCAGTGAAAAGGAGTACAGTCTATGATCCTTCTACATACAGCAAAACAGCTTTATAGTTGTAAACAATAATTTTAACAATTAAGTTAAACAGATTTCTTCCGCATACCCCTTTTGTTGCTTCTTTCAAAGCAAGTTTAAGTGTCACCCCCTCCCCAATATAGTACTATATAGTTACAGGGACTACTCCCTGGATAGACCACTAAAAATTAATCTAGCAAGTGGGATATATCAAATTAACAATAATTGGTAAGGACCACCAACTTCCCTGAAAGCTTAAGTTGTTAGGTTGAACCACTAGATGGCTTTATGTAATTTAGACAACCCCTCATGTTATATAGGCTTGAAGCATAGAGAATGCACAAAGCCCATTTTACCTTGTAGATAAACTCCATTATAAAAAGATGCAAGCACTAGCACAGATCAAAGTCTAGACCTTTCGATCAAAGAGGCTTACCATGTCAAGACCAACTATTGCAAAAAGTTTAAGTTGATAAGTAGAAGTACTATCTTCAACAGAAACAAAAATTATTTACATTACATATTTCAAGAGTTTGGATAGTTAAGGAAGAAGCACAATCATAAGAAAAAAAAATATAAAACTTGAGTACCAACCACTTCAGGAAATGCAGAAACTTTATCAACAAGGAACTTCAACAACTCTGGCTTGTAGGAAGAGCTCACAAAGTTGACCATAACTTCAGGCTGACCAGTTGTTACATCCCTGGAACAAAAATCATATAAAAATAATGATAAAAAAAAGTATTCAAATTCAAAGATATAAGAATGTATGGAAGGTACAAGGACAAGTGTAATTTATGTGCAATAGCAACTATAAACAATCTTTAACTCAGTATATGCCTGCTACGCAGAACACCATATTTTGCTACCAAGTTGTTCCGTTTGCTGCAAAAAGAAATAAATTGCCATTTCACCCTTTCAAATTGCTATTTCCAACAAATCCGTTCATACTGTTTTTAGAAAATTTGTTATAGTTCGTACCCAGGTCCAATGCAATGTTTGACCTGTCACACTAGAGTATAGTCACAACAACAGTATCCGTACGTACCTAAAACAATTAAGTGAAGGATCACAAGATGTAACTTATATACCTTCCCGTTCTCAGCATCAAATGCTTAAGAAATCCCGTGTGTGAATGAACATTATATGGAGAAAAACCAAGTTGTGGATCTCTCCAACATTCTTGGATAGCTGCAAGTACCTATTCAGATTTTCAAGTCAAAACAGAAAAAAAGTGTACTTTACCTAATCAAATAAGATTCCAAGATTTAGCCAATAAGGTAGATCATAGTCATAAAACAGACAACAATTATATCTTATAACCACTGCACTGGATAAAGCTGCAAAAGTAAACACAAGAAACGGAGCACAAGGCAGTGCAACAAGACAATGGAAGTTATCATAATGTCAGTGCTTCTTGGTATCTATTTTCAGGCAAGGTCCCTTCAGTTAGGTCCACATCTCTGTCAAAGAGCTCATGATAATCTAAAGTTTCAAATGGCTGATAACTATAAACCACCCCCTCCAACACACATATACACTTTTAACTTTCTCATGGGGTATAATTATCATAAGGATCAAAAATAGTTTTTGTTAGTGGCTCAGGCTTTTGTAAGCAAACCAAATTTCTATTTCTACTATAAATGGGGGGTTCCCTGAACTCGGATTTTTGTTACCTCTTTTGGTTATGAGATTTTAACTTTTAGAGACGTCAAATCTAGATAAAAGAACAGCATTAGACTGGCTCCTTAGGCAACCTTCCCGGTTCAAAATATACTGAAAACACAGAACTGCATACAAACTATACAAGCTTGCAATTGTAAACAAAGCATAACACTGCATACCTTATTAGCAGGATGAGATTGCAATAAGCACTCGTCAACATTTAGAATTTTATCAAAAAAACCCGGAGCATGCAATCCCAGCGCAAAATTCTCATTTTCATTACCAGCATCATCAACACGTCGTTCATGCAGTGATTCCTTAGGCAACCATCTCTGGGGACCAAAGGAGAATTCCATCTGCATACACAAGAATGTAAAACACACTACAAAAATCATTTACTCACAGTGGCCGATATCTGGCTAAAAAAGAACTAGCGCAAACAACAGCACCAACCTTATTCCTATAATGAAACTGAATATCACACGGTACAATTGGCTTCATAACGCCGTGCTTTTGAATCAGTTCGCGCGAAAACCTTCCCACGTGAATCAACAAGTCCCGGACCTGTTCCTCCTTGGCTCGGAGCTGAGCCTCGTAGGACAAGTTTTGCGTCTTGCAGCCTCCACAATAAGGAGCGTAGACACAAGGAGCATCCACAATGTCGCGTGGAGGAGTTATGGTCCTCACCTTAGTTACCTGTGTTTTGGTTAATTAAATCGGAAAAGAAACAGAAATGAAAGAGAAGAGAAGAGGCACCTACCTCGGCGTAATTTCCCTTTTTGCGAGTGACGCGGCCAATGAAGTGTTCGCCGGGAAGGGCGCGGTCGCATAGGACAACGAAGCCGGTTTCGGTGACCTTGCAGAGGCCCTTGCCTTTGAAGGCGAGGGACTCGCAAACGAGTTCAAGGGTTTGGCCACGCTTCGGGAAGTAGGAATTAGGTTTGGGAATGGGGGGTTTGGGGTCGACGTCCTCAGCGAGAGAACAAGCGAGAGTACACAGAGAAGAAGAATAGGCAGAAGGTCGAAACCTTCGAATGTGCAGTGGCAGAGTGTTGGTTAAGTTCGAAATGCTCGCCATTTAGCCGCTGGTTTCACCCTTAACGCTGCACCGAGCAAAGAGGGTACAACGGAATGTTGAGTTTTGCGGCGGACACGTTATAACTGTATCACCAACAACGTTGGAGTTCGAGGGATTGGCACCATAACGTTGTTGTAGATAGACCTGCACCTGTTTCTTAACAGTGTCGTTTTTTTTTTCCCATAAAAAAAAAACATTTTTTTTTTTAAATTTCTACATATGTGTTTTAGGGATGCTAATATCTGACATTTTAATGACACTGAAACCTTCGCCCTATATTCAGTAAAATACAATTATTCGATATTAAAATAAATATTTTATTAAATAAAATTAGTGTCAAATGAATATAATTAATTAATAATGATTTACTTAATAAAATATTATATAATAAAAAATTAATAATTTATTTCAGTATTAAATTATTGTATCTTATTATATACAGCAAACAAGTTTAAAATAATTCCAAAAATTTTGTCTTTAAAAAACATCGTGAAAGAGTAGAAGAAAAAAAAGTATTTAAACAATTTTTTAATATTATTGAATAGGAAATACAGTTCGTTGTGTCTTTCCATTCTATTTCAACTTAGTAGAGCTGGATCATAGTTGAATGACTTTGAAATGGTGGAAAATATCAAAATCAAAGTTACCTGTTCTATCCAATTTGATTTGACCCCTAGATGAGCAGGGTAAATGATTACAATGGGGAAGCACTATGTAATTATTTTAATTTGAATAGCATACATTTACAGCAAAGGATGTGTAAAACCAATGCCCCAGTACCTCGTAATTGCACCAATAACAACCCAACATAGCTTGCAACGAACGGTGCTATAGTTCATCATGATGCTTCCCCTTCACTACTGGTACGTCTTGATTTAGTTTGAGAAGATAGCTAGTAGCTAATGATGCATGAAGTGCAGCTCCATAAGGAAGTGCATCTTCATTGATTTTGTAATATGGAGAATGTGGTAACTCAAGACGCTCAACAGAAGCATCTTCCATTCCAAGGAGGAAGAAGTATCCTGGAATAACCTCTTGATAGAATGCAAAGTCCTCAGATCCCATCAATGGTTGCAAGTCCTTAACTTTATCAGCCCCAATTAAACTCCCAGCAACACTTTGAAAGAACTCATGCAGATCACCATTGTTCACTGTAGGGGGGAAGAAAGGTTTCTCTTCGTCAAGAAAGTTCACCGTTGCATTGCATCTCTGCACAGCAGCTTGCCCAGTGATAACCTGCATAAATGAATCAGCCTTAGCCCCTGATAGAATTGCAGTGAAAACTACAAGGGTAAAATCATTTCCTGGTTGCAACAAAAGCCAAAAAGTTTGACAACAAAAGAGAAAAGCCTACAAGCTCATGCAACTTTTTCACCAAACAAGTTCACATAAAGAGACAGAAAAGCCCATCAAATTTTGTCAAACACAGCATCTGTGTCTCTACCATGACCCATAATATGAAAAAACTCAGGGAACCAAATTCCATGCAAGTTAATTGCATCAAATGAAAAAAAAGGTCATTGGTTTCACTTGAAATGTCCAAATGAATTTATTCTTCACGACAAACCTGCTCAATCCGGCGTCTCAGTTGCATGAAGCTTTCTTTTGAAAAAGCTCGGAAGGTGCCACCAATTGTGACAGAGTCTGGAATAACATTGAAAGCACCGCCTCCTTGAAATTTTCCTACAGTCACAACCTGTGGGGATATTCTTTATGTTAGGAAGACAAAGAGTATTGTCTGCATAACCAATGAATTATTTCTGGAAACAAGGCTTTCATTATGTTCAATAAACATTTAAACAAATAATACTGTAGTATGTTTTTCAATATGTATATGTAGCTACAAGAGTAGGCAAAGCAGAGAGCCTCAACTAACTATTGTATAAGTTGTCAGAATCTCTGTTTTCTGATAGCATACCTTTGTCAAAGACCCACCAAAACACAAAGCTTTTAATGCTTCATATAATGATAAAAAGCATAAGATCTGAATTCTCGTATTGAGAGACAAAAAGGTGGGACTAATACTTCCAAATTATGTGTAGATAACAAAAAAGAGGGAGTGAAAGACAACAAGGGAAACTAATATTTGCTAATGATATTGGTTTGAAGCTAAGGCTTGGCTTATACTCTCCAGTTTCCTTAGTTCTTTCCCATGCCCAGACATGGTTTATATGAGAATATTCAAGACATGGCTTCAAAAAAATGGTACAGACTGAAAACTCTTGGACAACAAGGTAAGATAAACTAATAATGGATGAGTATGAATGGTAGGAAGGGCCGGATTGAAATGAAATAAGTTTACCTGAGAGTCCAGAGGATTGGCCTCACGAGATACAATATGCTGTAGGCTAACAATCACATTGGAAGCTGCCAATATTGGGTCTATAGAGTGCTGAGGGATAGCTGCATGACCTCCCCTGCCATTTATTGTTGCTTCAAAGAAGCCGCTTCCTGCAAATATAGGACCCTCCTTATAGCCCACTTCACCAATAGGAAAGGTAGGTGTAATATGCAATCCAAATATGGCAGAGATATTTTCCAAGACTCCAGAATCTAAAATTTTCCTAGCCCCTGCACCTCCTTCTTCGGCTGGTTGAAAAACAAGAACAACAGTTCCCTGTGGAGACAAAGTAAGGAATGCTATAAATTATTCATAAAGAACTAAAACAACAAAACTGAGAAAAGTCAAGTATCTGTCTTGGAATACTAGATGGTAAAAAGACCAGACTTTTTCCTTTTCCATTTCTTTTCCAGCATTCTTCTAGACATGTTTTCGATTCAATTACACACAGATGTATTATGTTTTTAATACTGAAGTTGCATACCAGGTGATAGTTACATAGTAAGTTGGCATAATGAGAAATCATGATTGCCAACAATTTGCCAATGTCAGAAACAGATGTCATGTTTGACTTTTACAAGATTACAATATAAAAAGGCAGAAAAATTTTGAACAGCAAAAGCACATAACAATCAGAAGAGTCACAATCTTGGATGAAAAAGTAAGGAATCTCAAAGAACTGTTGGTATTTCAAAGGTAGTTACTTGGAACACGTGCATAACAAAGCATAACTATTCAACCAAAAAGAAATGGGAGTAAGTGCTGCATTTTTGTGGTGCTATCCAACCAATCCAATATAATTGTTGACTTATTCATTTTTTGAAAATTTGTTCCATCAATTTCTCATTAAGGCTTGAAATGTTTTGCTTTTCTCTTTAGGGATAACTAATCACTTAGAAGAGCCAGGTCTCATATTCTTGACAAGAAGGTAAAACTGGAAGCAGTGTAAGTCTGCCCACTCAAAAATTATTTGAAGAGCAATACTTCTACAAAAACATTTAAAATATTAGTAGATCAACTCCTTCTCTGTGTATAAACTATAAGTATCCCCCACACACAAAAAAAGTCAAAAACCATACTCGAATCTCATTTTCATGCTCTTTGAGGATCTTTGCCGCACCGAGAAGCATGGCGACATGAGCATCATGACCACAAGCATGCATCTTTCCAGGTACTTTACTCTTGTGCTCCCACTCCACCATTTCCTAAGGTTGAAGAAAGTAAAAACAAGTAAATCAACGAGATATACACCAAACAGTGTAGCAATTAGAAATACAACCCATGAATTGGAAAAGGGTAGGAGTATTAATAATGAAAAATTTGATTAATAAATCAAACTCAAATGGATGGATTTCATACCAAAAACAGTAATAATTGAAAAGCTATAAACTTTATACAATTAGAAGAAAATGGTAAGAAAGAACAAATGAAAAGAAGGAAAAAAATACAGATATAGAAATGATGTAAACCTGCATAGGAAGAGCATCCATATCAGCTCTTAATGCAACAAAAGGAGGAAGTCCAGTCCCTATGAAGCCAATAACACCAGTTACTGCAACTGGGTATTTATATGAGATGCCCAATTTATCCAATTCCACTCTTATGAGCTGACTGGTCTCAAATTCCTCATAACCCAGCTCTGGGTTCTCGTGAATCTTCCTCCTGATACCCACCATCCAGTCAAAAAGGCGAGGATCCTTGGCTAAATCTAGGAACTTGGTGGTGGAGATTGCATTTGAGCAGAAGGAGGAGTCTGGGAAGATGGATGTTGCAACAAGGAGATGAAAAAAGATGAACAAGTTGAGCCTATTGAAGAAAAAAACCATGGCTACTTTGAACTCAGAGGTGGGTCTGGGAAAGAACAGTGAAGAAGATCAACCAACCCAAACACACTCAAGTCACCAATCTCTGCAGTTGTTCTTCGTATTGTATTACACATGGTTGACAACATCTATTTTTTCCATTTTTATAGAATTTTGTTTTGGAATTACTATTTTATTTCTACTGTAAAGTGTTTTATACTATTATTATTATTATTCTATTTTCAAACGACTAGTCAAAAAAATCTTGTTTCTTAATTAGAATATTAATAGCATCGCATTTGAATTTGCATAAGAAATCACATAATTGTTCAGTGAATGGAAAACATGCGTAAAATTATATATATATTAATAATTAGATTAAATATTATAAGCAACATGAATTTTTTTATCGTCTTGACAACATTTTCCGATAATCTAAAGCAAAACAATATTGATTTGGACTTATTTGCTTGAATATTTCATTTTATTTGAAACTTGAGTTAAAAAAATACTTTTTATAGGGAATTAAAATAAATATTTTTATAGCAGGATTAAAAAAAATAACAGGGAATTACAATTAATTTGTATCTTAGATTCTTTTTTCATTCTCAATCTATTATTGTTTAAGAAAAAATAAATTTACAACTTTAACCTTCAATTGTTTTTTATATTTATTTTGACAATCTCACTTATCTACGTTTGATAAATGGCGTTCATCATTTATCTTCTTTGTCACATTTAGATAAAAAAAATTAATAAAATATATAAACTTGTTCTAATAGAAGAAAAAAAAAGGTGTGCATTTAATTTAAAAGTATTAATGTTTGAGATTAATTTAGTTGCTCTCTGAAATTATTGTTAATTAAAAAACGTTTCTTATAAAAATATTAAATTTAAATTTTTCTTAATATTATTAAATTTTCTACAATTATTTGAAGAAAATATTTAGGAAATAGTATATTGTATTTCCTTGAGATAAAAATAAAATATTAAAATGTATGATATGGACGGTGGTATTAGAATATGATAGTGAAAGAAAAAGGAATAATAGAAAATGAAAAACGTGTGGATTTGAACATGCGGCCCTGTAACGTTCAATCAAGGGTGGTGTGCAGGTCACATCATAGCACGTGACAATTTTCTTTATTCACACTCTCACATCACACTTTCCCTTTTTTCATGATATATATGAATTTTATATAGTCCAAATACAAACAAATATTATTTTATTTGGAAGCAAATTAAATAAGTCATATCACGGTATAAGATCTGAAAGTATCAAACAGTTCGAAAGTTCCATGGCTGTCATTTTTAGATGTAGAAAAATATGAGTTTGTTATTATCAATTAGGTTAAACACTTTATTTTGATGAATGAATAGTGTTATAGTTAAGAAAAGAGAGAGCAATACGATTATTTTATGTTTTCAATTTTTATGATCTATTTGCTAGTTTTATATATTTTTAGTGTATTTTAAAATCTTTATGATTGATTAGTTTAGTGATGACGCAATTAATAAAATAAATATGTTAATTGAAATAATACAAATATTTTAAATTAAAAAAATACTTGAGTAACTAACCAAATCATGAAAAAATAATAATTTGAAATATTTTGCTTCCGTCCTTCTTTAGGATTTCCTGCGCTTTTCTTTTTTAAGCATACTTAAAATAGTAAAACTATTATTTTGAGTATATATTTCATTTTTTTTTTCTGAATGACCTATCCAGAATTTATTTAAATAGTTCCTTTTTACATAATTTAAAATAAAAGTAGGGATGTAGGAAGAAAATCTCGATTCTTCATTCCTTCAATTCACTTTCTGTTTGGAGAGGTTCGTCCCATGAAAAAGATCAACAGATAAGCAGACACAACTAAGTGGTTGTTTAGTGCTACTTCGTTCTTTGTTCATTTCCTTAGATTCTCATTTTTTTTTTTTCTCCTTTCTGGTTGTGTCTCTTCCAATTGGTAAACCCAAAAATTAATTTGCCTAATTTCTGCCATCATCGTCACGTTTAACGCTCCTTAATTACCCTCAAACAAACTAATTCAAGTATTTTAATCTTCAAAAACCTCTTCAATCTTAGAGATCTCCGTAAAAATAATTTACCCAAAACAATTTTCAAACATTTAAGAGAATAAGTGAAGATGTTATGTCAACTGAAGATAAAATTAACAATAACTGAAAAGTGAGTGAAGTTCATTACCAATTTTCATATGTGCGTTTTTTTTATCCTTCTACATCTTTATTTTCAATTTCTGCTGCAAATTTCCGTTCATCAAAGATCAAAACGGAAAAGAATTCCAGAATGTTCTCCATTCCTTGGACAAAATACTGGTTCGAATTGCATATTTCACGTTACGAAGGTTTCATAGAATGTGATGGATGATATGATCAAGTAAAATCCACAGCTTCATCAACACTCGTTTGCTTCTGGTCCGAATCTTTTCGATCTTGAGTTTCTTTCGTACTAGCATCCTCTCGAACACAGTCAAGATTACCCCCTTTGCTGCATTTCAGTTTAATCTCCGAAATCATAAGCAGATGCCCTCCATTGGAGACAATTTGATAGAGTAGATATTTGTTTCACAAGCAAGAAACATGAATAGGCAATTGTTTGAGATTAATCCGACATCATTAACAAGTTCTTACTCAAGGCCTTAATACCCAAGTTTTATTTTGATTTTGTTGTCTAGAAAATAAAATATCTTATTAGATTTATCTAATATCTTCATCTTCCTTCTTGGCATTGTGTATATAAGAGGTCATTCTTTTTACTAAAATTAGCACGCATATACACTTACTGTTCAAACTAAACTCGTTTAACTGCAAAACTTGAGTTTGAAGTTAATTCTTCATTTAAGATGAATATTGTGCCTTAATAAGCACATCCCACACCAACAACTCATTGAACTTTAACAAGTTACATTGGCAAAATAATACAATAACGATGTGAAAACATAAATAGATAACAATCAAAACGTTTCCTTCGCCACCTCACAAAAATGGTTCCCAAAAATTGTCTCCCTTCCCACATATCTAAACTGTTCTAGGGTTTTACCGCTGCTGCAGGTGTTTCCTGTGATTTGTCTTGTCTGCGTTCAACTGAGACGGGGGGCAGAAGGGACGTCAAGGGTGATTCCAGCTTGGATTTGGCCCCATCCAATAAGACGCCAATGCTTCTCAACACGTCGACTAAGTGCTATCTTCTCACCCTTGCTAGTGCACACAGGGGATGTAAGTTGCAACTTTGCCAAGTCATTCTTCACAG
>Ga0209700_104787_pt1 | contig 23838 bp, 8 predicted proteins | sample SiratroredBW_FD_187528 | JGI IMG/M metagenome (GOLD analysis project Ga0209700, IMG submission 187528) | Root nodule microbial communities of legume samples collected from California, USA - Siratro red BW (SPAdes) (version 2) | ecosystem: Host-associated > Plants > Roots > Nodule | place: USA...
ATATATAAAAATATATATATATATATATATATATATATATATATATATATAAATGATTAATCCATATGAACCATGATTTTTACAACATACATATAAATGAGAAAAGTTTGTCCATTCTATAGATAAGTGACTATGGTGTAAATTCAATTTGTTATTTCATAACTAACGCAACAACTTATTATGTTGAAAAAGGTTGTATCGATCTTAATTCTTACTTGAAACAAATAATTAATTTTTATTATAAACTTCTTTTAATTATAAACTAAAAAATAATTACTCATTTTTTTTATATGTAATAGGATTTAAAATATAAAAGGTGTACATAATGGGTGACTTTTCTTTCTCGATAAAAAATTGATTAATAATTTCATTATTCATTTCTATATTTTTTAAGATTATTTAATCTTTTCTTGAACAACCTTCCCATGAAAAAAAAATTGTGAAGGATTTTACTCTTTTCCCGATAAGATCCAACTAATTATTTATTTTATATTTCTTAATACATTTATATGTCAAATTCACGCTTTAGAATCTTTTTTCAGACAAAATTATCTTCCTAAATTCTTTGTAACTTTTTTTTCTTTTTTAACGATAAAATTATATTTTGTCGTAATATTTTTTCTGAAATAAATAGATTCATTCACTAAGACAATCTCAACTTCCATGAGTCTTTTATCTAAATTTCTCACCTCCTATTATTCTTGTCTTAAAATAAGTTACAATATATTAAAATCATCTAAAATTATTTTTTTTCTTTTAATTTTCAAGTCAAAATTTAATATGTCCTCTTCTGACTTATTAAAGTTAAATCATTTTATCTCCCTCTTTCACCTTCCCATATCTTTTGTAATTTTTTCTACCAAATTAAAGTATTTTTATTTGCATCATTCCTAATCAAATTTCTTTAGTCTCCATATTTAAAAACTAAGAATTGGACTTTATAAAGAGTTACTCTAATTCTTAAAAGTCACTATTATTTTTCTAAGAAGAATCTCAATAAATTCAATTATTCTTTCACCTTTTGATTTTTTGTGTTCCTTTATCTAATAGGGTTTTTTTATAACTTATCCAAACACCTTCTTTTGTTCTTCATTGTTGTTCTTTAAGAATTTAAATCTCTATGAGATTCTTTATCTTCTTATTTGGTATCTCAAAGAACCAAAGGTAAAATTCCTAACATCAAATTTAACAACCACTCTTCTTACAAAGATAGCATTTTATGCATCAAGAGGTATTCTTTTTCTTGATAATTTAAAAATAATAAGTTTTTATGTATCCTCCCTTCTAAACTAATTGAGAATCCCTAAATAAATAAAATAAAAATTTATAATCTACAATTTTACATTTATGCATAATTTTCTATGTTCTTCCACTCTTAACTAAAGATTGCAATTTTGTTTTTGAAAAAATTGACTTTTAAGTTCTAATACTAGTTGAAAAATTCTCATGTCACTTTTAGATTGCAATTTTGCTTTTGAAAAAATTGACTTTAAGTTCTAATACTAGTCGAAAAATTCTCATATCACTTTTAGGATTTGTTTGGATTAGGAAATAGATTTAGAAGAGTGGATTTGAGATAAAAGTGAGTGAAAAGTTAAAGTATTTGGATTAAGAAAAAGATGATAAGATTTCAGAGAAAAGTTCGTGAAAGTTTGTGATTGATGTGATAGATATAATAAATATTTTAATATAGATAAAAGTATAAAATTACAAATTTATTACTATAACTAAAAATAAAATATAACTTATTTATTTAGCATAATTGATAATATTTTTTAAAAATTTATGAAAATATTAAATTATGTAATTATTTAAAAAATAATTTATTATAAAATATATTAATTTATTGTTTGAGACTGGTTACTTTTTTAAAAATTATTATTTTTGAATAAATTTTATATTTAAATTTAAATAATTTTATTATTTTATAATAATAAAAAATAGCTATCTCATAATTTATTTTCATTTGAAATCTTTATATTTATTTTTATTAAATTATAAGTTTATTTTGTTTTATTATTAATTATTTTATTAATGATATTTTATTATATAACATTTAATGTTTTTATTATTATATTTATTATTTTTAATATTTTCAGTTTTTTAATATTAGTATTATTAATAATTATATTATTTTATAAAATTAAAATTAATAATATTTAATTTATTATATTATTATTATTTTATAATTTTATTATATTCATTATTATTTTATTATGGGACGAGTATATTTCCCCCCTCAAATTTTGGCTATATGCGCAGAAAGAAAATTCGTCCCTCCTATTCTCGATTCCCACGATAAAATAATATTTTATTTGTTGAAATATGGGCTTTTCGTACAAATCAATTCTCTCTAATTTTCTATCGTTGAAACTAAACGGATCTTAACGATCATTACATTTTCCTTTTTAATCTCCTAAACATGACCATATCACTTGAATATTGAAAAACACTCACATTATTCATCCCTGCCATATATTATGAAAATAGTTTTTTTTTTTTTTTCTAATTATCTCACTCAAACAATAGACATGAATAAACCTATATATCTTAATCTCAAACTTTTAATTATACTTTCTTCTTTGTCGTGTTATCATTAACTGAAATTATTATTATATCATCCAATTTATTTATTTCTTATATTAATTTATAAAGTCTTATTTAAATAAATAACCAACTTTAAATTCTGTCCTTGCTAGCCTTATTTATAATTGTATTTGCCACTACAACGTTTTATAATAAATTTCTTACTCCCAAAAAACTGTTTGAGACTCGTTAATAATTTATGCTAATAATTGGATTTATATGGTTAGATTTGTGATTAATATAAATGTATGTGTATATTTTAGGTTTCTTATATATCAATACATTATAACTCATCTTAGTCCATGTTCAATATTAATTAAACATGTCATTTTCTTTTCAAAGTTGTAGATAGCCTTTTTTTTAAATAATATTTTTAAACTATTACACAATTTGGTCATTATTATTGATAAAGATATATCATTTTGACCAATACAAATAATTTAGTTATAGATTTTAATAATGGTCACAAAATTGCCAGATAATCCAAAACAAAAACTGTCGCTATTCAGCAATTATATATAATAGATTAAAATATTTTGAACACATCAATTTCAATGTTAAAACTTCTATCATTAGGAAATGTTTATTTGAAATCGCAATTCACAAATCTAACCAGTGTAATGTCAAATGTTCTCACTAGTAACAAGAATCAATGTCATCTAATCTTGCCCTTAATTAAAATTTTAAAACACTTCCATTTTCATGGACAGTCGTCACAAGACCAAACAAACCTTGATTGGCTTAAAAACAATCAAACAATTGATTTGTTCACATGCTATATGTGTACCAATGCCATGATTAAAGAAACCAGTACGTTTCTTTGTAACACTTGGCAAGAGTTTACACATACATAGATTAATTAATGGAATTAAGCATAGGAAATATAATAAATTCATTATATTTAAAAACCTACGGAATCATATCCAAAGTAATAAACAAAAAATTTCATTTATTTTCTCTAATCCAGCAAATTATTAGTTACATTTATAAAATGGAGTAAAGCTTAAACAATTAAGAAAGCTTAGCGGGCTTTGTGATACTTGTTAATGAGGAAACTATTTTTTTTTTCCTCTCACTCAAAATTAATAAAAATAAACAAACATTTGCTGTTATGTCCTGGAATATGACAACTCCTCACTTTCAATCATATAAAAATTATTATTACTTATTATTATTGTTTAATAACAATTATCTGGAGTAGAATATACAAACGATTTTTTTCATCGGTTTGACTACATCAGAACCATACGTTAGTTCATACATATTTTACATATTTTTGTAAACGGAAGCACACAGCCGTCTCATACCTACTCACGTTTTGTGGGTTATGATAATTCCGGGTAACATTATACCTTAATTTGTGAAGCTAGTTCCAATTTTTTTTTTTTAATTCCAAAACAATAACAATAATTATAGCTACCTTAGTCAATAAAAGTTTTCTAAAGTTAATTATAGAAGTAGAAAATAAGCCTTAATTTTCTTTGATATTACAAGTGGAAATCAATTTACTTTTGAATTTCGAAATATCCCATGAATATACTTCTTTTATAAATAAATTACTTTTTTTAAAACATTGCACAAAGAAAATGGGAATTGTGATAGAAACTTGTCCCAGTGATCATGAAATAAGAAGATAGTTTAGTGATCATTGTAGCAATTAACGTTGTTCAAAATATTACACAGGTGTTGCTTCTGTGACACGTTTCCTTGCCTGGTGCTGTCATCATGTGGGAGATACCTGGATATCTTCTTCAAATTTTGTGTATTTTTTTCACACTTCCACCTTGGAAGATGAAGAACCAGATTCAAGAACTACCACACATTTATTTTTTATTAATTATCTTTATTCATTTTTCTGAATTTAAATGTGGCGCGTATGACACAAAGCAAAGCCACGTGTACCAACAGCCTCGGGTCAAATCGACAAGATGTTGAAAGAAAGAGATGCTATTGCCCAATAATTAAGCCAAACATTTTCTTCTGCACACACAAACATAAGCAAGAGAGAAAAACACTGGACCGACAAGACTAATTTTTCTGTATATATACCTAGTATAAACCTTTTCGTCTCTCTGAAGAAGTCTGAAAGTGAAGGTAGCAGCAACAGCAGCAGAAGAAGCAGCGCTTGATCTCATATTCAGAGGTACGATGATACTTTTCTTTTCTCCGTTTTCTTCTTCATAATCTTCTCTTTTTCTCTGTTTATGTTTTACATCTCTAAAATAGAAGAATTTTTTGTGCTTTATCAGTTTATCGGTTAAGAAATTAATGAATACATGATTGAATATGGAGAATACGATTTCGGTTCTTCGAAAATCATTCATCTTGCTAATTACCAGGATAGTTAGATTAGAATTACAACAACAATGTCGTCTAAATTCAAGATTTTGTACAAACATCGCCGACCTGTTAATTGGTTATAGATAAATCTTTTTATACAAATTTTCTAGAAAACACTTTTTTAGAAAATAAACCTAAAAATTATTATTATTAGCATATACATAAAAATAAGTACATAACCTTTGTATATCTGATCAAATTATAAAATTTCAATATATCTGGTCAAATTAACTTCATAACCTTTGTATCTCAAGAGAAGTAAGATTCATAACTTACAAACTGATAACCAGTGAATGAAAATATGTAAAAATAACGGATAGAAAAAGTGCGAAAATCAGCATATTAAATTGCAATACTGTCAAAGCAATATTAAGCTCCTTAACGATAAATATGTCAATTAATTTAGTGATAAATTTATATTTGTAGAGAGGAGATGCACCAAAAATTATTAAGGTGTTTTATTTGTTTTAAAGAATGGATTTGAAGGGAATAGAAAGGGATAAAAGGAGGGAAAAGATAGTTGATTTTGAATTAACGGAAAGAGAGTAAAAATAGATATATATATATATATAAGCAATTTTCAATAATATGTGATGAATAAAAAATATTTTAATTAATAAAATTGTAAGATTATTATTTGTTTTTGTATTTAAAATAAATTTACAATAAATAGTATTCATTAATTAAAATTAAATTATTATTCTTTATATTATTATTATCACTATTGTATAATTTATTTTCCTATTATTATTTTTCTATTTTTATTCTATAATTTTACTATGGTTAATATTTTTATTGGTTATAATTATTATTTATGATTTTATTATTAAGTTAAAATTTTTATGAATATTATTTTAAAATAATATATTCATAAATAATTAAATTATATTTATTATTATTATTATAATTAAACATTAAATATTTTTTTATATATTTATTGTAATTAATACTATTATTTATTACTGTTATTATATACATTTATTTTTATTATTATTATGAACAAATATTATTTTAACTTTTAACTATTATTTATTATTTCCTTAATAATATTATTAAATAATTTTATTGTATAAATTTATTTCATAATAATTATTATTATTTTAATTTATTTTTGAATTTTTTATTATTATATTATTTTATATAATCAATTATATTATAATTGACATATAATTGATTATGTTATGACATAAACAATTATATATTACATATAATTAATTATGTATAATGGATTATAATTGATTGTTTAAGTATATGTAAAAAAATAACGAAGATAATTTATTTATTTTATATATATATATATATATATATATATATATATATATATATATATATATATATATATATATATATCACTTATTTATCTTTTTTTCTTCTTCATAATTTGGTTAAACACTATGAATTTTTTCTCCTCTAGATTTTCTTTTTATTTTTCTATATATTCATAGATTTAAATGAGTACTATGCTCATTTTGTTTCCATTAAGATAAGCAGTACTTACCCTAATCCAAAGATAACGTAAAGACATACAATACTTATCTTTCTTTTATCAAAGTTTAGGTGACCATAGCACAAAAAGAAAGTTAAGGTAATAATGGCAGAGGTCCAAAGCTTCTTTTCAGACAAAAGTAATCCAGAGACAGGGTTGTCTTTTTCATTATAATTTTACTTTTAAATTATTGTATAACTGTATTGTTTTTTAAAAAACACCAATATAAATTAATTTATATTTAATAAGATATTATGGTGGTCCACAAATATAAAAATTACCGATATAAATTATAAAAAAGACTATCATTAAAAATAAGAAGTGATATTAGGTAAAGTCTGATTTATAATATTAGTACTATTTTTTAAAAGGCTAAGTTAATTTGATAATTTTAAAAACAATCTTTAAGGATAACAAAGTCGAAAAAGTTATATCTTTACCAATTTGATGTGTGGACACAAATGAGTTACATCTTTATCAATATTATGTCAGACCAAATTCATATTGTCCCACCCATTCTTGTTTAGTTGTTCCTAATCACCCGTGTTTATGGGTAATGCTATCATTATACTAGTTTGTTATATTTTTATGGGTTTTCAAAAGTAAGGTAAAACTCATCTAACAAATAGCAATCATTTGTCAAAACCTTTTATGTTCATTATGTCTTCACAACATTGATTTACTTGTACATTTTTGTTAGAATATATTTGATAATATGTGATTGATCAGGAGAGCAATCTGCTCTGAGTTGAGTATAAGAGTGTTTTTTTTTTTTTTTCATATGTATTTTATTTTACGAAGCCTACATGTAATTTTATATTCATTTCATTTTAACACCTACATTTTATGTTTTTTAATATTCACACATTCAAATATGTAAAACAATAAAATATTTTTAAATTATGTCATCACCAATTTTTTAGACAATTTTATTATTTTTTAAAAAATATCATTTTATCATATTAAATTAATAAAAAATTGAACTGAAGTCTTTACGGGGTATAACGAGTTTTTATAATTATACATACCTTTTGTATATTATTCTTACTAAAATCATCATATTTTCTGACAACTTAACTTTTATTTAAAACAAAAATTTAATAACATAAACCGAAGTAATGATCGATCTTTTCAAAGCTTTTCTTATAATGAATATCGTCGTTTAGGTAAAGTCGTAATTCTCGAGTATAACTTATCTATATCTGTTTGTTTAAATCTCTCAATACTATAATAGATGAAAAATTACATCATTTTTATAAAGTTTTTTCATTAATAATAATGACAATGAGATTTCCTTTTTGAATACCACAAATACCACAACTTGAACATGTAATTGTTTTTTGTTACAAATTAGACATATACTTTACATACACTCTACCTCTCATGTGATTAGAGGCCTACACACATTTCAAATTCGATTACACACTCAGCTATCTCAATGTTTATTATATATTCATCATTATTATTGTCTTTATTATTATTATATCATAATCAATTATATGAGCAAGTTGTGTTTTCCACTTAAAGAAAAAGGTATGGCAGTTACAAAAACCAAAGAACAAAATAGTGACGACAAACATTGGCTTTTATGTGATACATATTTGGTGAGTTTTGTTACTTAAAATTGAAGTGCTTGTTTGCGAATGAATGGCTATCTCAAAAGATGATTGTGTGTAGCACATGTCTGAAAGGGACCTGCATGTGCCTCATTACTTGTAAATAAGAACAAAATATCCCATTTCTCCCCATCAAAGGAAGTTTGTTTTTACGAGTTTTACAAATTTTTATTTTAAATAAAATAAAAATTTAATACTTTTTAGTTTGATTTTTTTTCAGCCCTTTTATTTTCAAGATTCCAAACAAAGGTAAGGCATTACCTCTTAATTTGCTTAGTATCGATCGGACTTTATTTTCGTATTATATTAGTTGTATTGTTATAACTGTAAATTGATATTATTACTGTATTAATATTGAAAAAAATCAAAATAATGTTGAAAACATGTCGGTTTTTAGTGTCGGAATATGTTTTAAAGAACAAAATTTACATCAATTCATAAACTAAACTATAAGAATTGTTTTCTTTTATAAAATAATAAATTAATTGAAGTATACTGGTTTCATTTTAAAAATAGAAATCATTTTAGTTCAGGTGAAAAGTTTTCTTATTCCTAACTTTTAAATTTAGTTAAATTTTCATCCAATTTAGTATTTTTTAACATTTACATATTTACGTTCCTTCTTGGTCTTGCGTGGATTAAAGAAGATCATTCAATAATATATACAATTAAGTTAGTTTAAAATTATTTTTTAATATGATATCAAATTTATGTTAACAAGATTCTTGAATCTATAAAATCACTCAATACCATGTCCTTAAATATATTATTCCACACATAAATTAAACAATCTTAATATAAAAATATGTTAGAGATCAAACATGAACTCACTTTACTAAATTACATTCTAATTCCATGAGGTGCAACCTTAACACTCCTACGAAACTCACAACCACACTAACAGGTTGCCGTTGAAGCTCATTTCACCAAAGCAAAGTTTTATAAGCTTAATAAACATCTATAAAAAATAATTAAACCAAGCTCATTTTTTAACATTAATAGAATTTCAAAGCGAAGGGATTTCTCAAATCTAATAACTTGAAAACAAAATGATTTTCAAGAACATCAAAACAGAAAATGAAAAAGAAAATTCAAACTAGACAAAGCCTAAAATTTTCTGATCTTCCAACTACTACATGTCGGTCCATTAAAGTTTCTGGTCCCCCAGCAATAATTTTTCTGTGTACTTCAATTTGAATTCATGGTACGGTTCTTTTTTATTTCGTTTCCTGAATTTGGTTCTTGCTTGTTTCAAGAGTGTTGGAAAATAAATGTTAGAAAGTGTATTATGTATTCCATTGTAATATTGTCGGTGTCTCTTTAAATTTAAAAGCAATCATAAACACTATTAATATAATAATGCATATAATATAGCTATTCAAAAGATAATCATCGTCCATTTGAAAACAGAAATGATTATGACAAAGAATTAATGAAAAAATGTATAAATTAGGAATGATGTTTCTTTCAATAACCTTAATTTAGGATTGAAAAAATGGGCATTGCAGTGACTCTTATTTTATAACCCTCCACTCATACTAAATTTGAATAACTAAAATGACTTTTCCCATTTTAATTGCTTTTCTGGTTTACTTTTTCCGAGGTATAATATATAATATAACTCAATAATTTCTGAGACATTCTCAATCTCCTCCTTTTACTTCCCCAACTGCCAGTTGGTAACTTCATTGAATGCTGGGTCGACGAATAGTGTAGTGTGACACGTGATGTAATTGATTCAATTATTTCTTCATTTCGTCATCATCATGAGTTATCTTTTTTGGCATTTTCTTAGTCTCTTGTTCAACCAATTGGGTTGAAGAATGATGCAACACTAATTTGCCCTTTTACCATAAACTCACCCATTAATTGGGTGATTGCTTTTCACTTGGTCCACTGATTAATTCACATTTGATGAGTGTGGAAAAAGGTTAACTTGATTAAACTATATCAATCAGTGTCAATTCTACCTGAAAACTTGTGGCTCAATAGTGGTTATTGGTGCCAAACAAGGTATTAGGACTTTGATCCACCCACCCTCTTAAACATTATTATTTCTCTCTGTGTTTATTTTTTCTTTTTTATAAAAGTTTCTTCGCTTTCTCAAGGGTCACCTTAGATAACATATTTAAGACTTCTCACACCAAGAAAGTCAGTTTTTATTTTTTATTTTTGAGAATAAAACAAGAATTCAAGTTTAATTAGTTAATCTTGAGCCATGGAATGATGAACAGAATTTAGTGTCATGCGTACACATAACTTAATTAATGAAATGAATTGGCTTGTCGCATATAATGTTTTTTCGAATAGGATTTCATCTAGTTTATTAACACAACCTGCAACTGCCACCCTGTTAAGTCTGCAATTTGCTAATGCCCCGTGATTTCGGCCACTGACCCACATTTTGCCATCTTTGGTCACGACGAAGTTGAACACTATTATTAATTTTTTTTTTCATTTTTGTACGAATGAGAAATAGATTAATATGAGCCATTAGATAACATCCTCATTACTTCTTATAGAATAATATCTAATGGTGTGTGAACTGTATTTGTTTTCTTCCGAAGAATTCTATCTGAAAGTAACCAATAGTTATCAAAATAAAATACCCTGTAATTATTACTCTAAAAGAAAAAAAAGAAGTGTAAGAAAAACCCAGTTTTGCTTCTTCAAGATCAAAACTACTCACTGTTTCCACCTCGTAATAATTTGACAACGTTAGCAACTGCTTTGATGTCTTTTCCATGTTCCCATTCTGACCTCTCTATTTCTAGGTACTTCAGTTCAGTTCCTGCCTTCATTTTCTCTTCCTGCTTTATCCAAATATAACCAATTTTAACAGTGATGAAGCAAGGAACAGCACCAAACAACCAACAGGTACTGTGTTTTTTTTGTTGTTGTTGTGTGTGTGTGTCTCTACTCTGAGGCTGTGCATGGCTTGTTTCTGCATGCTTGTGCGAGTGTTGGGGTTAGTTGATATTGGGAAAATGAGGCACAGTGCAAAGGGTTTGGGCTGAAAAGTGCTTTTTGGGTGTTGCATGCAGCTCTTCTGGGCTAGAATGGTTATGCGGAAATGGCTTAACATGAGTAGCAACGAGCCTGATTACAGTGCTGACCCTGATGATGATAATGAGGATGACCCTGACAGTGACTCAGACAATGAAGGTGAGTCTGTACGGCTATCTTTCTATTGTTTTGAATATCTGTGTGTGGGTTGAATTTTCATAGAATATGGAAATTGAGCATTATGATTATGTCAAAATGATCTGAAACTTTAGAATCGAGACTGTACAACTCCTTTTCAGTTTGGCTGTTTTTCTGATCTGTCTATGCAGGGTGGGGAAAACAGACACGGCTTGGGGACAACAGAGGGGAACAAGCTTCAATTGAGTCAAATGGTTATTATTATTTTTTCCTTCTCATATAGGCAATTTTAGCTTCTGAATTTCTTCCAACATGAGAATTGGAAAGATTAGTATGCTACTTTTCTTGTTTGTCTTTATTACACCGCCTAAATATCTAATGAACTGCAGAATTTCTTCCAAGGTTAAGGAGGCAGAAGTCGTTAACTTCTAGGTCTCAATACATAAACAAGAAGGAACTGAGGTGAGGCACTAGTCTTGTATTTATTTAGCAATATGAATTGAAAGAGTAGAAAGCATAGTTCGTTTGTTGGTATTGCTCGAGCCTCTCATCTGGATTCTGATGAATATTTGTCTCTCAGAGTATGTGCTGGAACATGGAATGTTGGAGGAAAGCTTCCACCTGATGATCTTGATATTGATGATTGGCTAGGCATTAACGAACCAGCTGATATCTATGTTCTTGGGTAAGTTCTACACTGTCCCTTATCATTCTTTTTATGCTTCTCATATTTTGTATGTTCACCGGAATACAACATTTTGCAGGGACAATTAATATATGTTCTTTATACAGATATTTTACTCTTCATGCATACGAATATTTGTCCCTCTTGTTTGACTAGAACATAACACATTACAATGCTGCAGTCTTCAGGAGATTGTACCGTTAAATCCTGGTAACATTTTTGGTGCTGAAGATACTCGGCCAGTTCCAAAATGGGAAAGCATTATTCGAGATACGCTGAATAGAGTTAGACCAGAAGTACCAAAGATGAAATCCTTCAGTGATCCTCCATCTCCATCCAAATTTAAGCCATCAGATGATGTGGCAGACATAGAAGAAGAAATTTTACTTGAAAGCGACAGTGAGATTGGTGAGGAAATCCATGCTGTGGATGAAGATCACAATGTTTATGATGGAGGAACAGATAAGCCAATCACAGAAGAAGTCTTGGCTTCAGATGCTGCTGATATTGCCAACACAGGAGAGCCATTTGGCAATGATTTACAGAGACAGGTTTCTGATGGAAAGAGGTTGAGTAGGTTAAATTGTTTCCGTGACGAAAATTTGCCCCAGAAAACGGAAACATCATCTTTTCAACAGACCAATAAGCTATCCAGAATGATTAGTGGTTCTGAGAGGATTGGTTTGAGTTGGCCAGAGCCACCAATGCATTTGCTATCTCAACCATTGGATAGACCAACTTCTTTTAAATCTATCAGATCCTTTTCAGCATCAAAGTCTTTCAGAACAAGTCGTTCTTTCAAGCCAACCATGGATGACATAAGTTTTCTTGGTGAAATTGACCTTGAAGCTTTGATGAAGCGGAAAAGGAGATCATCATATGTAAAGATAGTGAGCAAACAGATGGTTGGAGTTTTCATCACCATATGGGTTCGTCGTAGCTTGCGTAAACATATTCAGAATTTAAAGGTGTCAAATGTTGGTGTCGGTGTTATGGGCTATATTGGTAACAAGGTCTTTATCCCTTTCTTTAGAATATCTTTGGTTTCTTTTCTGCTTGACTTTGTAACATTTGGTTGTTAAATCATTACATTGTCATTATCTCAGACACCTTTCTCTTGTTCCTTTTGCTGTATAAATTGTTCTGCATTACTCTTTCACATAATTTTTTTTTATTATTTATAGAAATTATTTATTTTTTCTTAATAAGAAATATTTATGGAGAAGCTTGTTTATACGACCCTACGTATATTAGTCTTGTTTTTGTTAAAGGTGATTTATTGTTGAAAATATTGGGTGATCTTGGCATGTGATCAGTGTTGATGTAATTATTAGATGATAAGAAAGTTTTAAAAATTTTCAGGGATCAATATCTATCAGCATGTCTATATACCAGACACTCTTTTGTTTCATTTGCACCCACCTTACGGCAGGTGAAAAGGAAGTAGATGAACTTAAAAGAAATGCTGATGTTCGAGAAATACATCAAAGGACTCATTTTTATCCTCTTGCTGATATTGGGGTTCCCAGAAAGATCCTTGACCATGAGTGAGTGCATGTTTTACATACCAAGATAACCTAAAAATGTTCTAGTTCCTGGAACTGTTGTTTTTACCAAGTGCAGTAAATTGTCTGGTTTTCTGTTTCTCCATTTAGCACCATTACTTTTGTTGTTTTGCCAAATTTCTATACATACCGTTGAATTGAATTATATCATGCCCCAAAATTTAAACTTAGAATTGTTATGTCCACTCACACCTAAATTATTTATTATTGTCCTATGTAAGAATTATGAGTGAAAGAAGTGAGAGAGACGGAGAGATTTGAATATTGAAATTGCTAACTTGATTTAAGTAAGGGTCATATGCATTCTTTTTGGTGCTTAGTTCCAAAGGATGATTATTTGAGTTTTCAATGGGATTTTTTCATGATGATTATTCCCTTTGGTTCTGTTGGCTGGATGCTTTGATTCTGTATTTACAAGTTTGGTCTAAAAGAACTATAACCACTTGATTAATTCCAATTTATTTGCACTTTGCAGAAGAATAATTTGGTTGGGTGATCTGAATTATCGCATCAGCTTGTCCTATGAGAAAACAAGAGATTTGATCTCAAAAAAGCAATGGTCCAAATTGATTGAGAAAGACCAGGTACCTTACTCGATGCGAACTGCACAATTATATGGTCCACATCTGCACCCTTGATGAGAAATATGGTTTCCAGATCCTTGTTCTAACTTAGATAATAGAGTTCAAAAGACAACAATATCCAATAACCATGCCATGAAACTATTAGTTATACAATTCTCAATGCTTCCAAGTTGGAGCAAGTTATCAATGCCATTTTTCATTTTGTTACCATGAGATAGATTAATGTTGAAAGTTAGCAGCATAAAAAATGAACTTGAGTAATAAGTGGCTGTGTATTTTATTGACATCTTATTATGACAGCTTACGAAAGAACTGGAGAAAGGTGTATTTCATGGATGGTCAGAAGGGGCGTTAAACTTTCCACCAACTTATAAGTACGAGATCAACTCTGAGAAATACTGCGGAGAAGACCCAAAGCTTGGTGGGAGGCGAATACCATCATGGTATGCTTCAATTTATTTTAACTCACATTTTCCTTCAAATCCTGTCAGTATCTATTTATATATTTATGATTTAATTGCTTTTTTTTTCTATCTTAATAATTAGAAAAATATATAATATGGTTTATTGACCAATCTCTTAACCACTCTTGTTGGCGAAATCTTTCTTTATATAAATGATTCTGCTTTGTAAAATTTGCAATTGCTTTCAGGTGTGATCGTATTCTTTCATACGGCCCGGGAATGAGATTAGTTAGATATGGAAGGACTGAACTGAAATTTTCAGACCACAGACCAGTGAAGGCCACATACATGGCTGAGGTTGAGGTGTTCTCTCCTAGGAAGCTGCAGAAAGCCCTGACTTTTACTGATGCAGAGATTGAAAATGAACAAGTCATGGCTAATTTAGGTATACTTGAAATTTAGCCAAATAATCTGGACAAGTTTCTTTACATATTATTAACATGAATATATTGAAAATCTATAAAATAATACTCCTGACATGTACTTTTTGTCCATAATCTCTATTTTCTGGTGCAGGGCCACTGTATGAGTTCTGAAGTATTTTATTGAATTCGAAGGAACAACAATGGTAGCGATTGCAAATTCATATTGGATTTTTCATTTTATTTTTTTTAACATTTTAGTTGTATGATTTTTGTAAAGTATACGATGAATTAAAGCTTATTGATAAATTGGGTGTATCCAACTTAGACGATAGTCAGACCAACAATGAGGGTTTGGATTAGTTCGCATAAAGTTACAAACTTCACCAAATTCATTGCATAAAAAAGAAGATTGCTGCAGTCTGATTAGCAGTGTATGTAAGACCTTTAGTGGGAAGATTTCTGTTTGCGTACAAAAATAAAAAGAATGCAAATATATGTTACATCAATGGCTGGTATTTTCCAGATTTAGTTGTGTGCAGAGATGAATCAGATGATACATATTCAGAATGCAAGATAAACTTTATTGTGTTTTCTAGGGTGTAATTCTTACACTTAACCCCCTTTCAACTAACTAGTTTCTTTCTTGAAACTTTTATTATTTATGCTAAAATTTATAATCATATTCATCAGTTATATCTCTATTTTATCTTTTTTACGTAATGGGAAGGAGAAAGATTAAGTTTGAGAAAGTAGAAATGCGATTGTGATGGATGACATCCCCTATCATGTTGCTACTTGATTGTGTACATAAATTGTTATTTTTATTTTACATTTATTTATACACAAATTATTGGTCTATTTTACATTTATTTATAGGCTTTGTAATGTGTGGTGTGGAAGAAAGACTAGTGGGGTTGGGTAAAATAAGAGTATTGTTGTGATAACTCATTATCATATAAGTATCTAAAGTGTTCTTTTGAATTTTAAATTTTAAAATGCAAATAATTTTATTTAATAAAATTAAAATTAATATAATTATTAAATTTAATTATATTAAAATAAAATAGCCTGATAAAAAATACAGCCATCTCTACTTTTCATTATTAATATATAAAGAGAAAATATTTTTTATAATTATCATGATATGCACGGTCTTTTTACAACTTCATCTTTATTGCTATAATTATTAGTCACTTTTTTTAATTATGTAATAAAAATGTAAGACACGAGTATAATAATAAATTAAAGATACTCTTGTAAAACTATAATATTCACAAGTAATGTGTTTTCCTTTTCAGTTCTCATGTGCCTTTTCTATGAGTCCTATTATGAATTTTCTCGGAACAAAAACAAATTAGGTTTTTTGGTACATGATTATTGGTTTAAAAAAATGTAGAAATATAAAATTAGCTTTTTATTTTCAATAAATACCAAATTTAAACTTAAATAACAAATTATTCCTCACTTATTCGTTTAGCTATACATCCCAAATTCTTGAACAAAATCCATTTATTTTTATTCTGTAAAAAAATTAGAATTACAGTTTGAAGAATGAAACTCAGTTTTCTTATCACCCATATTTTATCAAACTGCCAAGTGTATCATAGAATACAATTATGTTTTAAAAGGGATAATTTTATTCGAGTGGGGGAAAAACTAATGTAAGTGACATTTTTATGATATTTATTATTGTTATATACTAAAAATTTAAATTAAAGGTTTTACTTAAATTAAAATAATTTTGTATTAATTGAATGAATACAGGAAGAATGGTGCAAATCCCGGGAAATCATGAAAAGAACAAGAATTGGCGAATAGCTGTGTTTCTCATTGTTGGAATCATGCGATGAACAAACTTAATGTCTCCACATGCTCTCCATAAGAACCAAACCTTATTTTAAGTAAAAGCCTAAAACTCTTTTTACTTTACTATTTCAGTTTGATAACCACTCACACATTCACTTTAGTGGAACTGGGCACTAACATCTAATCAAATAATTTCTAACACTTTTGTAAAAGATGTTAGGTTTAAGTTTTGAAATATGTTAAGCAAATTAATCTATTTACACTGTCAACTAATAAAATTTTAATAAAAAAAACTAATTTTAAGATAGTTAAAAGTGAATATTTTAGATTGAAGACGTCATATTTATTAAAAATAAGGTTAATTCATAAATATTAAGCACATGTAAATTATATCTTTCAAATAAGTTTTATTCGTTAAATTAAACTTAAATATTACTTTTTAAAATAATATTAGAGTTTATCTTAATAATCTTTAAGAGACTTATTATGTTATATATTATTGAACTACTCAGAAATATTTATTTTTATTATATTCTTAATATAAAATGTATGTTAGAGATCTCATATTTATTAAAAATAAAGTTAATTAATAGTACATAGTAATATAAACTTCACGTAAATTTTGTACGGTTGAATTAGATTTAAAATTCATATCTTAAAATTTATTTTTTAAAATGATATCAAAATTTGTCGTAACGAGATTATGGACCTATGTATCACCGTTGTCCGATCACTCATATCTAATGTTACATACTTAATTAAACAATCTTAAAACGAGAAAAATGTGTTGAAAATATCACATCAATTAAAGATGAGTGCAATTCATAATATATAAATTGGTGTAAATTTTACCTTATAAACTAGTTTTATAATATTTAAATAAAATTTAATTTTAAAAAATTATTATTTTTTGTTTTTATTTGGCACGTTGTGTTTAAAAATCGTATTTGAAAAATAAATAAAATTTAGTATTGTTGAATAAGAATTGGAGTTGAATAAAAAGCTACTGTAGTAAGTATAATCATGGATTTTTCTTGTCATACTTGAACATCATCCTACGTTAATCAGCTCTGTATATAGAAGAATAACTAACAGCAGAGATGAGGTTTGGCATTGTAGTTTGTTTATAATAATAATAATAATAATAATAATATATTTCCAATCACTTGCTGTGCAGAATGATTCTTGGAATGCAGGTCAGAACTGGGTTTGGAACGTGGTGGCAAGTTGCGCACGCGAAGGGTGGCCAATAAGCATCATTATTATTTCACCAAATTGCACAGAAAACCCTATCTTTGGGCTATGGTTGCGCAGGTGACCCACACCACAACACTTATATACTTCCATCTATTTATTTCTATCATCAAGTCAACTAACATTTCCCAACAGCTGTAGCCCTACCCTAACCATCAACCATTTTTTTTTAATTTAAATTTTTTCTCTATATATATATAATATATCATCCTCATGCATTGCACGTACCCATATTCATCACTAATTCCCCCGATATCATATCAATTCAGGATAGTTAGTCAAAAAGTTCAAGTTTAAATAAACTAGCCTTGTATTCAAATTTTCTTCGCGTGGTTAAAATAAAGCTATAACTAATGATTAGATGTTAGATTTGTTTCATTAATGTAGCATTTATTTAACAAAGGTTATAAAATTAATGTAAAAGTATATTGCAAGCACTAATCAATGTTAACTTATGTTATAGAATACAAAATCCCCTATGCTCTATCAATATATTATTGTTAATATATATATATATATTCGTACTTTGACTATTAAAGTGATCTATTTTACAAGGTTATTTGGTCCATTAAAGGTTTAAATTAGGTTGGGTTAAAAAAATTATAAATTTTGTTACATACAAAAAGAAAATCAAATATAGTTCACCAATAATGTGTGCATGTTGTAACTCAAAGTAACTTATACAATCATAATAAAAGTATTAAAAAATATATCTTTAACATGAACTTAAGAATTATTCAACATAATTAAAAAAATGGGATAGAAAAATATACACAAGAATTATTATTAAGCATTATGCACTTATGTATATATAAGAATACATATATTAACACTTACAATCCAAAAAAGAAAACCTATTACAAAGACAAAGACAAACAATTATTGTATATTCATGTCTTAAGTATGATTGTAACTTGTATCACAAAAATCATACTTTACAAACACATGCATATATTTATACATCACTCAAATCAATTCAATAATATCCACAAAACATATTAATATTATATTCTCTTCTGAAAGATTAAAATTAAATATATTCCAACAAATACTAATACTTCCCATTAGAAACATATTGGAATACATTTTCAACTTCATATTTCAAAATATCATAATACATCCAATCTACTCTAATGATACATCTACTCTAATGATACATCTACTTTGATATTATATTGAAACCACATCTTATTACTTAATAACCTTAATATACTTATGTAAAAATAATATATTTCTTTTCTTAATGAGTATCGTGTTTAATGTCCAACTTTTAAGAAATATGATCCCATCAACACCTATAAAAGAACAAAACACTCATAAGACAACTATCAATATTAAAATCTAATATCAAAATTTACTGACACAATATAAAAAGCCTTATTAAATAAAATTTATATTATTTTTACCTTTATACAAACATATTTTTTCTCATAAAATTTACAAATTAAAAAAATAAAGAATGACACTTAAATGACATAGTCTTATTTGAATAAAAATAAAATAAAAAAACATCTTGAATTTTGCTTAACCAATCACTTAAGCGGAAATCATAATGAAATAAAACTGTACAACAACTCAAAACATAATCCAAATTTCATCAAGATTCAATCTACAAGATTTTAACCGATTCAATGTCATTCAAGTTTTCATATATATCTTTTTTTTTTTCTCATTCTAACGTATTTTAAATAATTGATCTCAAATTTAATTTCATATTTAAATATATCATATTTTCTTCTCAACTAATTATCCTTAAAGAAGTTTAAATAAAAATTCTCATAAATAACAATCGTTTTAATTCGACACATTCAATAATATTTATACCAAAAACAATTAATAAAGTTATAAACTTAATTAGCACGATCAAGATCAAAACTAAATATCCCCATCATCTTTTATTTCAACTATTAAATTTAATATCATATCCAAAATTATAATAATGAAAAATCAATAAAACTTATTAGTTCTTATTACCCTTAATCATGTACTTCTTAAATAGAAAAAAAACAACAACGATTCATAATAAAATTAGGAAAGTCCTTGTTACTAAAAATCCTAATTTACAAGATATAACTATATCACCATAAACTCACATAGATCAATATAATAAGTTTAAATATTACATTCACAGAAGAGTCATGCATGAAAAAAAAAAAATCGAAGGTCAAACATAAAGTTTTTTACTCAAAATAGAATTTAATTTGGTCATAAATCATGCATGAACCAAAAAAAGTCAAAGATCTAAAACATAAAAATGTTTCTCAAAAATACAATTTTGATTTTTTGTCATATTATTTTAAATTTCACTGTACTAAGTTGTAACTTCTACCCGAAAAAAATATGAAACAAAATCAAAATCCTAAAAAATTAAAGAAAATTAAGAAATAGAAGAAGCAATGATTTTAAAAAATATATATATTTAAAATTATAATATACATATTAAACATATTTTATAATTTTATTCTACATTCTTTAAGAAATAATCTCTATTGAATTTTAAAAACCATTATTGTAATTGACATTTTTTTAGCATACGGAATTTTTAATGCCGCACGTCAAAATTATTTTAAAAACATTTGTCAAGAAGTCAATATGGTTGCTGGCTGCATTATTTGGAAAAAAAGATATTATTTTCATTTGAATATAGAGTATTATTTGTTGTTTGGTTTAGTTGTGAGGTTTTCAAACATAAAAAAATGAAGAAAACAAAGGGTGAGTGAACATGATATGACATGAAACTTGGAGGTAGTGCTTCATGATAATACAGATTACTTTATGGCCGAAATGACGTTATTACTTTTTAAATTTTGTACGGATTTGACGATAGGGTTATCAATTTTGTAAACCTCATAACTCAAAATGCCAGGCTGCTATCGAATGTTGCATTCGTCACTAGCTCAAATAAAAAAGCCATAAAACTATTGTCTAAATAAATCAAAATTCCAAAAAATCAAACTTTTCTTTTCATTGTTAAACACAAAACGTGATAAAAAAAAAAAAAAACTGTGTAGATTATAAGTTCATTCAACCAAACAAAACAACTCCTTCTGTAACATTGGAGAAGTGAGGGCCGTCACGTACCCACGTGGAAAACTGATTAATTAAATTAACTCTTAAATAAATCACAAATCTTCAACCTAATTTGGTGCTATTGTATACACTAAAGTGAATATATTCCCTATAACTCAAGCCACACTCACATGCATCCTTGCAAACATAACTTCACCATGTCTCCTCATTCTTAAATAATTAAATAAAAACTTTTTGTCTCAACATTAACGTAAATAACACACATTTTGAAGTTCGAATTTTAAAATATTTTATTTTAATAACTACTATAGTAAAAGTCAGAGTTAGAAAATTTAATTATATGGTAATTAAAAAAACTACCAATAACGAGAACAATCTTTTTCCATTATGGAAGCAACTCGCCGACTTTAATTTTGTGTATTTAATAATGAGATGGATAGCATCTTCCACACCTCATTATTATAATATAATCCGTGTAGTAATAACTAACAACTCCTCACTTCTCCTCCATTCCCATTTCGTTGACCACCACTTTTCTTTTCCTTCTCCCTCCACCTTCCGCCACCCTTTTCCCTTTTCTCTTTTCTCCCTCTCTTCTCCACCATCTTCCAACTTCGATTACAACCTTTCTCGCAAGTTTTCCCGATTCCATTCCAACCTTAACACCTCCAATCACATCGCACTTCCATCGTCATTATTAATCTCTCCACAAATGCTCCATTTCTACACCTTCTTCTTCTGACCTAAACCTTCCCAAGCGTGGCTCCGCTATCTCCTTCCGACATTCCTTAACAACACATTTATAAAAACCATCCAATTATGTAACTATTCCCTTTCCACCTAAATTCTCCCCAAAAAACACAAAAAAAAATATTTCTCTTTCTCTTGCCGTTGCAAAAAATCATGTAGTGCGTCGTCCACTATCCATATCCAATTATCCTTTTCTAGTTTTTTTTTTTTTTTTATATCTGTGAATTTGAAAACAAAAAAAAAGGATGCCGGAATCGGAGACAGGTACGCCAACGGCGGCTTCGGTGCCGGCCACGCCAGACACTCCGGGAGGACCGCTGTTCACCTCGCTGCGAGTGGACTCGCTGTCGCACGAGCGCGACTCGTTCACCATGGCCAGATGCAAGTGCTTGCCGAGCAAAGGTCACACCTGCTTCACTGACTTCTCCGTTGCCGTTTCGCTGCCCAATGTTTCTCTCACTCAAAAGGTAAATCAACCCTCTCTCTTCTCTCCATTTTTGTCAACGCTACGTGTTGCATTTTTCTTTTCTTTTCAGTCGGTGATGGTCTACTACACTTTATTGTTTTTTTTTTTTTTAATATCTATAAAGTCCAGATAAGAAAATTATTTAAGTAATGAATAATGATGAATTTGTCTTAAATATATATTTCTTCAAATTGTTTTATCATACTTTTCTTTATTTTTTTTCTTCTGATTTCCCTTTCCGTTTCTTTCATATCATGTAAAGCCTCGAAATGCGGTTTTTATATGACCGGTCAGAATTAATTAATGACATTGCGGCAATTGCCTCCATTTAAAGTAATATAAAATGATTTATTACACGCTGACACGTCAGATTGTACAAGGATTTTCATTTTAAAAGACACGACCTATTAATTCCACTTCAACACTTTTCCCTCTTTGCGATCATCCTCTATAGTAATTAGTCTATTTTCTGTGCTTATTTTCTTAAAATAAAATACTTATTTAATAAGATAATAAAAAAATATGTTTTTCATTTACAGGTAATTACTTTAAAAATTCCCTATTGTAGATTTTAAGTTTAAACTGTTTTATCAATTCCCTAATGTAGATTCATCATCTTTCTTTGTACATTAATTAAATCACGCGGAACAATAACTTATATTAATTAAGCAACATGCATCTGTTCATTTCTACGCTCAATCAATAATTTCCATGAATTAAGCATTCCTTTTAAACTACGTAAAGTGAAATAAAGAAATCAAGGATTCATATGAAATAAATTTATTGACATTTTTACAAGCTCTGGGAGTACTTTTTGCAAGAAAATCAAAGCATTAGTTTGGGTCCTTGAAATTTCATAGATTGATCATTATTGCTCTTTTTCTTCTAAACTTAAGCGGTGTTTGAGACATTCTTTTTAATAAGAATTTATGAAAACAATAAATAAATTTGAAACAGTTTTCTTCCAAGGATTTGGACGTGATGAAACATGGATGAGATCCATCACTGTTCCCTTTCCTTTCCAAATTGACTAATCCAAATGAAGGGTCGCAAGCGTCTATCAATCTTTCATGTTTGACCTTTGATTTATTTTTCTGAAAAAGGAGTGATGAAAATCGAGTTGTCTTTGTTGAAAAACCTTTCCCCCTTGACTAATACCTACCCTTTCCGTGGTTAATTCAACTTTTTGAGTCAGGATTTTCAAGCGTTCTGTTAATTGCACTCCCTTTCTTTTCTACATTGCTTTCATCTCATACTTGATGTTCATGGGTATTCACTAATTTTTGTTCTTTCCTTTCACACTGTCCTTCTTCTTTAACTTTTTTATACACCTTCGGTTGTCTGTTCTCAAATTTTCTATTCTTTGACTTTCATGCAAACCATTATTATTGAATTTCAGATCTCTTATTCACCAAATATCGTGATAGGTTAAAATGTCATTTTAGTTTATTACCTATGGAAAAAAATTGTATTTGTTTTTTCACAACTTTCACTTCTTTTACATTTGAAATAACGTCTTTATTGCTTTATAAATATTTTTTTATGCAGTAAATGATGAAATAATAAAACGTTCATTAAATAGAAAGATGTATTATGATTGAAAATTGATAACCTTAAAGTGACTATACAAGTTCATTTTTTGCTCAACAGTGAAGAGCCTTTTATATCATTGAGTTAAAAATAAATAAATATATATA
>Ga0209700_104789_pt1 | contig 23828 bp, 9 predicted proteins | sample SiratroredBW_FD_187528 | JGI IMG/M metagenome (GOLD analysis project Ga0209700, IMG submission 187528) | Root nodule microbial communities of legume samples collected from California, USA - Siratro red BW (SPAdes) (version 2) | ecosystem: Host-associated > Plants > Roots > Nodule | place: USA...
ACTTAATAAAAAAAAAAACATCAACAAAATTGACAATTAAACAAAAAATATTATAATTTAAAAAAGTGTAATTAAATAAACAAATGTAAAGAATTTTAATGTTTACTTTAATTTGATATTGAAATAGATATATAAAATATAATGTAAATATGTTATTGTATATATTCATGCATAAATATGTTATTGTATATATATGTGAAGTGAATGATTAGGATTAGTATGTTAAAATGGATGGTTTTGAAATCTTTGAAATAATGTGTTACATGTATTTTTAGTAAAAGTTTGTTATCTAAGTTAAAATCAATTAAGTAATGGAGTATCATTTAATCAATATTCAAGTAGTGAGGTTATGATTACATATATCACTCAATATCAAATATTATTCAAGTGTTATTATAACCACTAAGTAATAAAGTATATAGTTGAAGCGACAACTTAATGATTGTACAAGATAAATATAATAGATAAGATAGATAAGATGTCAAGTCACTTAAGCGATGAAATAGCGGTGACTCATGAAATTCTTATGTGTGTCTTATGTGTGTGTGAGATGATGAAGTTACATATCAATGCTCAACAAATAATATGATCATTCAAACGGTAATATTAGTGATTATAGATCTTGTTAGATGATACAAAAAAACATCATTTAACTGTTAGAATGACGCTTAAATAATGGTCACTAAAGCTTCAAACGAGCATTTGAGTGAGAAAGAGGTAGAACCAACTTCTTCCATCTAGAGTTGTATTGCTTAAGCAATATAACACATTTAAAGTTATAAAATTTTCTTTAATTTAAGCAGACAAAGTCACTTAAGAGAGAAAGAGCTCACTCAAGCTATATATATTATATGGTGATGATAATATTGATAATGAATATATGAAGATATATATAACTATATATAATTGATGTATTGAGATGCATGTATGAAATTATTATGTGATGATGAGATGCATACTTTTATACAATATTATGTTGTATATATTGTATGTGATATTTAAATGATATGTCATCTTTTGTAGGTGTGTTGTTCTCTTTAAAAATATATTGATAATATCTGTAATGGTATTGTGGAACATGAAACTCAGAAAATAAAATTTTTATATTTCTCTAATAATCTAATTTTATAGATAAGACCTAAGGTAATGTAACGAACTTAAAATGTTTTTATAATAATTTTTTATTAATTTTAGGAAACTCTCTTTCAATTTCCAAATAATTAAAACGAGGGTACCTAGGTGGAGGTGTGATTCTTGTGAGTTAAATTCTCCTAGATACGCTTAGCATTAGAAAAGTAAAAGCACCCAATGCTTTCTCCATCAATGGATAAAAGACATATTCTATCACATTCCCTCACAACTCTATGTATTCATTCACTCATTCACAATCCTTGTGTGAAAATTATGATATCATGAGTCATCACTACTCATCCCGGAGAACAAGCAAATTCGTGATCTAAAAAAAGATACCCTCTATTTGATTTGATCTTTCAAGATACATATGTTTATAGCTCTACCTTTAAATTATTGGTATATATATATATATATATATATATATATATATATATATATATATATATATATATATATATATTCAAGGCCAATTATACCAACTAACAAGTTATCTTTATTGCTTGAGGGCATCTAAATGTTAACTAATATATAATATTTTATTTGAGGTATATTAATTAGCATGGTTTTCTTTATATAATTATCTAGCATAAAATAATTATCATTTTTTAATTTTTATTAAATATTTTCTCATGGATATTCTCTTTCAAAAATAACCATATTTGAAATTCTTTTGGGCATAAATGTTTACATGCGTCCGGGTGAAAATTTTAGCTAACTTAATATATCTTAGGGGATTGATTCCTTCTGCTGAATCTATCTCTACTTGTTGTAACAATCATCAAAAATTTAAATTTCAAATAGTTTATTTAATTAATATAGAAATATGCTTAAATATGTTTGACATTTTCTTGTAGTTTTTAATAATGTTTTTCTTTTTTTTGTCTGGAAATTTTTTATTTTACATTTCATCTCCTTTGACTATGTTAATCTGACATATCAATGTTTCATGAAACATATTTTATAACTTTTTCAAGGATTAGAAGAACAAGCTGAAGATATTTTAGGAACCATTTAATAATTAGTGTAGTTAAAGATTTCCAGAAACGAAATATAAAATATTCTTCTTTTCAGAGACCAAGATTATTCTTTTATTAGAGAGTAAAAAAAATGCAAACATCTTCGAAAACAAAACAAAAATACTCAGGTCTAACCATATTTAAACTATTAATTTATTGAAATTAATATGTTATACTATATGAAAAAGGGTGTACAACATGAAATCATAGTTTATATTCACTGAAAGGATTAGATGAAATTTTTAATTTTTTTTTTTTACAATCAAATCTATCTTTACCATAGCACTCCACGATTGGAGTGAAAATATTCCAAAATCTTAGTCTATGTTTGATAGAAAATGGACAAATATATCCAGCAGATGCCAGACTCATCACTTTAATTAATTTAATTCCTAGTGCAAGTTCCATCACTGATGCGTATATACTTATAATAATTTCACCAGAAAAAAAAAATAGTACTTATTATAAATAAAATCACTGCTCGATGAAGTGTGTGCATTTCAAAGTATTTTTCTATTATAATTCTCTCCTTGGATTCTGGATTTTCACGTTGCAAAATGCTGGTTTCCTCGTCACACACATGCATGACCTAACGAGTTAAATTGCCTTAAAACCAAGTGGGGGGTTTTTTCTTTTTTTTCTTTTTTTTGGCAAGATTCCAACTTAATTAAATTTGTCAAATAGTAAGTTGGCATTTTCATCAAAAATTGGTTTTCCCTTAAGTGTATATAAATTTTGGTTTCTTTTATTTTTGGAATAAAAAATTGATTTGCTTTTGCTTAAATATGTTTTAACATTTATAAAAATGATGCATCCATAATAGTGTTTTATATCTTCATATAACGTAAACAAATTTTAATTTTGAACCCTGTAAAAAAAATAATTTTAGTCCCTTCAAAATTGAAAATTAACACTTTTTATTCATAAATAGATAACATTTAATTCAGACATTTAAAAAATATTTTAAAGCATTATATGATGTTAATTACCCGAAATCATATTTTTTTTCTAAACTATACATAATTAACATGTGCCATTTTAAACAATAGTAGGATCTTTTAATGGTGAAAATCATTTTTATAAAAAATTAAAAAAATCATCAATTTTAATTTCTTTTTATGATTTACTTAAATCAAATTCCTTTTGGTTTCAAGTATTTGAAATTAAATTTGGACTGATTATACCCAATAATGTGTATATGTCAAGACAAGCTACGTCTAGATCTCTCTAAAGAGACCAAGTTTTCTTCTTTTTATTGGATTGCTTGTGCTTTTGATGCTGACAGATATTAACTAAGCCAAACTTGCATTATTCCAATTTCTCATTTCCAGTGATAAATAAAAAGCCAAAAATCCTAAATAATATAATATAAATGAAATAAGTTATTTTGTATATGGCTGGAACTTCATTATCGAATTATTGAGTTTGAATTATTTTCATTATTTTTTGTGGATTTCAACTTATCTCTAAAGCTATATAAATGTATAATTTTTTTAAAGAAAAGAGAGATATTTGTTCTGGACCATTAAAATATTGTGGAAATGTGTGCTATGAATCTTCCATGTTGAAGGATACACAAATCAGCAGCCATATATATAAAAAAAAAATTCGCATCATTATTATAATTTGAACACATCTATGATTTTTCTGTTCATGTCTATCTTTTAAATTCAAGGTGATGTAAAATCGGCATATATAATCAATCAACAAAAGTGTCAATTTTTATAAATAGTATTTGTAACATATTTTAAAAAAAATACTTTTAATGTAATTATACTTACAAGATATATTATGTGTAAAAAAAATAATATAACTAAACAAAAAATTTTAACATGAATATATCGCTTTATTTTAAATTTTACACCTTTGTAAATATATATTTCAATAGTATAATATTTGGAGGAATAATTTTATCATTTCTAAGGATCTTACCTGTATTGAATTAATAGAGTCGTCTTTTCTGGAGGATAATTGTATCTTCAATAGAGAAATATCTTCAATAAAGATTATTGCTTATATTTTAAATATAATAACACAGCTTAAACTGATAAATTATTAATATTTAAATATTGTATCGTTCTTTAAATTAGGTATCAATTGAAAACTTAATAGTTTAATTGTATCCAAACCATAATATCGAAGCATTATTTATATAATTTTGTTCATAATTTTTTCTCAAACTTAGTCTTCTTATACTATGTCATAATGAAACTTTGCTAAAAAAAAATAAAATACTAAAGTGCTTTTTGAGATAGAAAAACATTTGAAAGGTTCTAAAGTATGCTTAAATTATATAGAAGGAAAAACATTTACAATTTCTTAATTTTCGATTAAGTATGATGTTATAACAAGATTTATTAAGGGAAGGAGAACTTTATATAGTCTAATCAATTTAACTTATAAACATTTTGAAAAGGACAATTAAAATTTAGTAGTTTTAACAAGAGGAAAATTAATAGAAGGATTTTGGTATTAGTTAAAGAAGTTAAAAGTTTGAAATGGAACAAAAAAAAAAAAAAAAAAAAAACAAAAATTTAAAATAAATATTTTTATCTTTTTAAATATACATTTTTTAATTTGGCAATAGCATAATATATGTAGCTTCGTTTAGACTATAAAATACAAAAATAAACGTATACAGTGTTAAATATTGAGCTAAATTTGACAACCATTTAAAATTAATGATTAACATTACAAATAAATAAATAAATAAAAATCGTGAATTAAAAAAAAATCGTTTAAATTAATTGTATAAATACGTTTATATATATATATATATATATATATATATATATATATATATATATATATATATATATATATATATATATATATCATAAAAAATAATGAAAAAACAAGTTCTGATCATGCACCCACGCTAGAACTATTATCTTTATTATGAACCTAACAAATGAACTTTACAGAAATATTCAAAATATAACTTAAATATAACAAAATATACATAAATACAAATTAATATAAAAGAGAACTTCAAATAGATTTCAAATATCCCCTAAATATTATTTATACGCTAGTATCCATATATCTTAGGATACATTATATTAGTTAATAACAACCTATACAACACATAAAAAGATAAACTATTAAAATAAATTTCTAACATAAATAAAATATATATAAAAGAAAATATTTAGATTAACAATCCAAAAATAATTTAATCTCATCAAACACAAAGATGATATAAATCATACCTATAAGTCTACTCCTACAGTTGAAATATAACTAACATATTCAAGAAAACTCATATTAATTATGTTTTATTATAGACTAATCTGATCCAAATCAAGACTTGTATTAACAAGTCAATCTCAAAGTAATAGATCAAAGACAAATCCATTACAACTTAATGTGATCTTTGTTATAATATATGCATCTTTACTTAATATACGAGTCAAACACTAATTTATATATCATTCGAGATTTGTGACTCCAAATTCATACAATTTTTATAAATTTAAAAATTATTTTCATACAACATAACTTAAAAGAAACACAACTACACATCAATTAAATATGCAAATTAATATTCTATTTACACTTATATTTAATATTCACATTCAATCCAATAATGAGACAAAAAAGATATAAAAAAATAAAAATAAATTGGCATGAGTGAGCAAAAATATAGTAGAGAGAAAGGTTGAGTCCCAAATCTATTTTCGCTTGAGTGAAAAATCCTTTGCTTAAGCGAAAATAAGGTTGAAAGCAACATTGAGTTTCACCTATATTTTTTCTTGAGCAAAAATAGGATCGAGAGTAAAGATTGAGTTTCTGCTCTATTTTTGCTTTAGCGAAAATTCTTAAGAAAATTCTTAAGAAATTGACTTTAAGTTTAATTCTACCTTACAAAACTGACTTGTAAGGTGAGGTTTACACCCACTTATATATTATGAATTAACCTTATCTCTAGTCAATGTGAAATCTTCAACACACCCCATGTTGAGATACCCAACTTGTATGTGTGAGACTAGATATTTATGGATGATCCCATAGCAACCCAATAGCGGGTAACATGATAGGCCTATTAAACCTCGCTAGGATAAAGTCTAAAGGACTTTGATACCATATTAAGAAGTAAACTTTAAGTCTAACTCAACCTTACAAAACTAGTTTGTAAGGTGAGGTTTGCATCCACTTATATACTATGAATTGACCTTAGTTCTAATTGATGTGAGATTTCTAATACCCCCTCCTTTTTACGCTAAGACTGCTCAACTCATGTGGGACTAGATTTTTATGGGTACTTTGATACCGACTTGATAATGGGTGACATGATATGCGCATCAAACATCAACATGATAGGTTTCAAGTGTCTCTGATACCATTTTAAGAAGTGAAATTTAAGTTTAACTCAATCTTACAAAAATGACTTGTAAGGTGAGGTTTACACCTACTTATATAATATGAATTGACTTTATCTTTAGTCGATGTGGAAGCTCTATAATATGTCAAATTCATTTAGAATTTGTATCCATCATCAATAATAATAACACACCTATAACATATAAAAAGGCCAAACTAAAGCAAATGTTGGTATAAAACTATTAACTTAGAATACAACTTCAAAATCTACACATAAGCACTTAATACAAATAAAATACTACAATAGAATCAAACATATGTTCAACATCAAATTATATACAATATAGAAATAACCATTCAAAATGTACCTTCAAAATTTATTCTAAACTCTTAGAATGAAGATAGAGAATCATCTTGATTCAGTTATGAGTGTACACCTTCATCACTTTATTAAAATTATTTCTTTCCTAATACTTTTATTTTCATTCATAATAATCATTTAACTCAAATACAAACACAATTTCAAAATCAATTGTTAAACATTGAACTAAAAGATTCTAACTATGTATTTAAAACAAACTTAAACAAATATTTACACACAGAAGAAACACAATAAACTCATTACCTTTGGATCATGCTAAAGACGAATACATATGATACCATAATGCAATACATACACAAAACTATTATCTTTACTATAAACCTAAAGTTTTAAAGGGTAAGATATTGAAATAAAATTTCAACATGAGTAAAATATATAGAAATTTTTTTTTTTTGAAATAATCCAAAAACAATTCAATTTCATCTAACACAAACATACAAAAATCATATAGACTACACATGAATCTACACATCAAATGGCATTCAGAAAATAGAGTATCAATTGACGCCTTGAGGAATACTCATATTAAGTATGTCGTACCAGGGACTAACATCTTATACAAACCAAGACTTACAGTAACAAGTGAATCTAAGAGTAATGAATCAAGGTGAGTTCATTACAACTCAAGTTGCACATATACGCATGTCACTCTATGTAATAATTCCTTTTCACCACCTGATATCTTAATTTATATGACTTAGACTATCACCGAAATAAAGCAATATTTATTATAACACATGTGTATTTACTTAATACAGATTCAAACAATAATTCACATATCAACCTATATTGGTGATCCCAAATTAATACAATTCTTATAATTCTCAACAACCATTTTCATTCAACATAACACAAAACTAAAAATCAATTAAATATATAAAATAATAATTTTTTACACTTATATTTAACATTCATATTAAATCCATTAAAAAGACAAAAAAATTAGCTTGAACAAAAATTGTCTTGACGAAATTTGTCTCGTCTGAACGAAAATTTCTTCATTTGAATGCAAATTTAGATGAAAATAAGGATTAGGTTCTAACTCAATTTTTGCTTGAGCAAAAATAGGATTGAAAGTAAATGTTAATTAAGTTTCAACTTTATTTTTGCTTGCGTGAAAAATCCTCTACATAAGCAAAAATATGGTGGATATAATAAATGAGTTTTTGATATATTTTCACTTTAATGAAAATATCAAAAGATTAATTTCATGCAGTACAACCAAATTTATTTTCAAAAGTTTTACTCAAAAAAATTAAGAAATATTCTTTTCAAACAACTTCAAAAGTGATCAATACAATTATAATTTACTCAAAAATCAGTCTTCACTAATTTCAATTCAATGTTAATCATTCAAACTCTATATATTTTCATTAACACCAAACTCATAGATTAATATATGGAAAATTATATAAAACTAATTTTACTCATTTAAATCATATTTAAAACCCAGTTTAAGAAATTTTATATTTTAACATACATAATCTAGTCACTATATCAACGTCTCAACAAGAATATCAAATTCAAAAAATTCTAAAACAATCATCTATTAGTAAAAAAATTCAAATAACATCACTCAATTTCGATCATTCAAATTGTTTTCAAACAAAACATAATCTTTATATTTAAATTAAGATATTATGACTAAGTTACCTTTATATAAAGATCATCTTTATAAAAAACATAAATAACTTACTTATAATTCTTTATTCTAAAGTAATTTCCAACTTAATAGAACTACTCAAAATCTAGAAGTATGAAAAAAAGACATAACCAAAATTCATTATAAGCTTAACAAGATTAAAAGAATTATTCTTCTCATTTAACCCCATTAAGATGAATAATAAATATAAAAGTAAAGGAATAAGATAAAAAAATTTCTAAACGATCAAAACTCTAATTAAAAAATTATCAATTTAAAATGTTTTTTTAACTTTTCCAACTAAATCTGCTTATATTAAAAAAATATAAGTAAATAGAGAAATTAAAGAGAAGCTAAAATGAGAAAGGAGAAATTCTTTTGAAATAAGAGAAATGAAAAATTTTAAAGAAAAAATAGGTTTTATAGAAACTATAATATATAAAATTTAATTTAAATTAACCATAAGTATGTGTACTCTTTATGTAAAACTGTTGGTGCATAATTGCTATCCATGTAGACTTTGTATGTGAGTGTGTATCCCTGTAAAAATGAACAAGAGACGATGAGAGAGAAGATGGGTCCATGAAAGCTCTAATATATTCGTTTGAGATGTATAGTAGCATTTCACAGTTTGCTTTTACACCTCTTCTTCTTCTTATTATTATTTTCTTTCTTTCTCTCTCTTCTGTCTGTCTCTCAACCTAAAAATCGCTGTCTTTCGGTCTGCATACCTATCATCATCACCATCCCTCTTTCTGAAAACTCTGTCACCATGAGAGTGAGAGCCAAACTCCTGTGATCGCCACCACCCTCTTCATCTAACCCTTCTTCCAAACAGACACAAAACAAAGAGAAGAAAAAGAGTGTTTCTTTGAGTGAGTGATTCTGTGACCCTCCTTAAACCTTGCATGAATGAATGATAACAATAGTGATAACATCACTGCTTCCACAACAACACCACCACCACAACAACAAGCTCTTCCTCTACCTGTTCTTCTTCCATGGCCTTCCCTCCCTCTCACACCTTCATGTTCCAAACCCATGAAGACCATGACCACCACCAACTCCACCTTCGCTCCACCTCTTCCTCCCTCAACGCCTTCCCCTCTTTCCCACCCCATCACTTTCAAGGTAATCACAACACACCACACTTCCATATGTCAATTCTTGTACTTGTTGATGTACATCAAGGACATAAAAAACCGTTTCTATCTGCAATTTCAACCACCAAAGCTGTTTTTTCTTCTGTGTTCTTGTATCATGGCTATAATTTCAACCCCATCAACTGTTTTTTTCCTGTAATATCAAGAATCATGATGAAACTGTGATAACCAACACAATTTGAAACCTTGATGTGTGTATATATATATATACATCTAAGTTTTTAAATTGCAGTGACAGTTTGATTATGATTGCTGATGAATGTAGTCCGTAGAACTACAGTAGTCACAGTTGCTTTGTGGTTATCTAAGATCTTGGAAACTTTGAAACCATGGACTTTTTTTAAAATCTTGATATTTTGGGGTATATGATTTGTTTAAAAAATTATATGGGTCGTATAAAAAATACGTTTTTCGATTTAGGTAAAGGAAGTGTATTTTTATATTGAAGATGTTGGTGTTGATTCTGTGGGGTGTTTAGGGGGTGGTGCAGGTGCAGGTTTCATGATGAAGCGATCGATGTCGTTTTCGGGCATAGAGAACAAGTGCGATGAAGTGCATGGAGACGACGAGTTGTCAGATGATGGATCTCAGCTAGGGGAGAAGAAGAAGAGGCTGAGTTTGGAGCAGGTGAAGGCACTTGAGAAGAGCTTTGAATTGGGGAACAAGCTTGAGCCTGAGAGAAAAATGCAGCTTGCCAAGGCTTTGGGGCTTCAACCAAGGCAAATTGCTATATGGTTCCAGAATAGGAGAGCAAGGTGGAAGACCAAGCAGCTTGAGAAGGAGTATGAAGTTCTCAAGAAGCAGTTTGAAGCTGTGAAAGCTGATAATGACTCCCTCAAGGCTCAGAATCAGAAGTTACATGCAGAGGTAATTAATGGTATCATATAATACAGCTTTTGTGTCTACTCTTTCAGTTTTGTTCAACACAAAACTTAGATGCAGTTATTTTATCTTGCTCTCCCATCAGAATTGGAATTTCAATTCCATCTGAAAAACAACTTACACCAAAATCATCAGATGGTATTACTTGGAGAAACTTCAATTCTGATTGAAAAATACTATCGAAATTACTTAAAGAACTGCATCTAAGTCTTGTTGTTTTCAATACCAGAAACATATCTTGTGACATGTCATTGGTTTGTTGGACTAAGGTTCCTTTGTGGGTCTTGATAATAATGGTTTTGGACAAAAGTGAGCTTGAAGTTTTTGAGATCTTGGGGGGTTAATTTGGTACTCTTTAAATCCTGATCTCGATTCAAAATATCATTAAACGACCATGTAATCTTAATAGAGTTTGACGTGAATCCAAAATTGTTTGGTGTTGAATTGTATATGATTAAAATTGGATTTTGTACAGAAAGGAATGTAGTTTTGTTCTTTGTCTCGTTTTTTTCCCACGATAAAGGTCCTCTTAGCCGTTTCAGTGCTCTTCCTTTTCCGTAAACAAAGGATGAAATTGATCTTTTTTTCATGTCTGAAAAAAGAAAGCTAGTCTTTTATACATACATATATGTTTTAACTATAAGAGGATCTTTTGTTCCTTTTATTTTTGAGTTTTTGGTGATTCTTGTTATTTAGTGAGAAAACTCCATTTCACTGATTGAGTTATGATGATCCCACGCGTTAGTGGGTGATTTTAAAGAGATTTGGCTCCATCATTAACTTGTTTTTGGTGATTGAGTTGATCATTCTCGGGAGGTGTCAGTGTGACAGTGTCAGAACTGAGAGCTGCGAAATAACAGTAATGTTTGCTTTCCTTTTTCCATTGAAAAACTGTGTTATAACTGTTCCATGTTGCTAGCTATGAAAAAGACAAGGTTGCATTTGATCCTTCACATGGAACAGATGTAACATGATGAAGGCTTGGAATCAAAACCTGTGATGAACCTAACATGAACACACAGTTTTGGTTTTACACTTTTACTGTGTGGTGTTTGCAGCTACAGACTCTGAAAAATAGGGAGTGCTGTGAAACCGGAACAGTTAGCCTCAAGAAAGAAACTGAGGGTTCTTGGAGCAATGGAAGCAACAACAGTTCAGAAATCAACTTGGACCTCTCAAGAACACCGGTGATGAACAGTCCTGTGTCTTCTCAGAATGGAAAGAGCCTTCTACCAACTTCCCTCAAGCCAACAAGCATAACTCAACTCCTCCAATGCTCATCAAGATCAGATCTCCAAGATGAGAGCTTCTGCAACATGTTCCACAACATTGATGAGCAGCAGAATTTTTGGCCCTGGACTGAGCAGCAGCACCAGTTTCATTAATCAAAACTTGATTTTGGAAGATTATAAATGATTTGATGAGGTTGAAAAGGTTGTGAGAAGAAGTAATTAAGTTCATTAATTAGGCTTAGCTCAACTCTTTTTTCTCCCTACCAGTTTTTCAGTTTATGTTTATGATGTAGATTGGTGTATAAAGAGTTTGAACACATTTACTTGAGTCATGATCAATCAAGAGAGGTGGTGAACTTTGAATAGTAGAGCATCTTTTTTCTCTCTCTCTCTCTCTGTAAGAAAAATTATATTCAAAACATGGTCTTTAAATATGAAAATCTTCAGCATCAAAACAATTTATGTAATGATTAAAATATGAGCTTACATATTATAAAAACATTCTTGTTCAATTTTCATCATAAATAAAAATTATTAAACTAATAAAATTAGTCTCTATTTTAACAAAATTAGAGAGAAAAAACAACCATTTAATGTGCCTGTTTCTGAAATATCAACATAAGTTAGAGGTGAAATGAGAGAGAGTCTGTGATCTGTTTAGAAAACTGATTTCAAACACAGTTTTTTATTAATTAGATCTAAAACTCTGATTGGTGTTGCACTTCTTTAGAGTTATGCAAAATAAATATATTTTGTGCTAGGTTTAAACAATATACCATATGCTATAAGGTTAATATTTATACATGTACGTGGCCCTAAGTGGATTTCCAGCTCTGGAATGTAGCATGGGGCCACAGATGGAAATAGGATTCTCTGGTGGCATTCTTTAAGCACAAATGTATATTTTATTTGATGTTGGTGCTTTGGAATCATGATATCATGTCATGGAAAATTGCATGGAAAAAGGTGTTTGAAGAAAGTTGAACTAATGAAATAAAGGGCATGGCTGACTTGAGTACTGAGGAGAGATGAAGTGGTGCAGAGAGTGAGGCATGTCGTTTTATGGGATGAAAGAAAGAGCCAAATCTAGCTGGGAGTTTACGAAGAGTAGTGGGGTTGGGGAAGTAGGATTCTCAGTTTGCACACACTCCAAGAAGGGAGAAGAAGCTAAACAAGAAAATGTTAAAAGTTACACCAAAACTAAAGTTACTACAAATCACTGATGCAGTAACCTTTGCCAACTTTTGTAAATACAGTTTCCACCACAATAACAACATGTTTTGGGAAAATTTATTTTAGGAGATCTAAGTTGCCTTATGTATAGATTCACAAAGCTATTCAAATTTTATTAGCATGTTTAAAATAATATTGAATTTTGTAAAAAAAATAACTTTTTCTTTAAATAATGCTTTAAGAATCTGAAAAATTGCAATTTATGCTTATTTTTAACAGTTTTTTTTTTCATTCAGCTTTGTATATACATTTTTGATGTAAAATCTTATTTTTTTTAAAATAATGTTTCAATAGATTTATCTAAAAAAATTAACCTAGCTATGAGGATTGATTACAAAAGTAATATATAATTGATTATGAAAATAATTTATTTATTTTTAATTATTTTAAAGATATCCTTAGCAGATAGTTGAATTTCTCAATTTTTTTGTAAGAAGAAAACACACAAACATCCTATATTTCTATTTTCCATTCATCTATCTTCCTTAATTGTTTTAAAAAAAATATTACTCTGACATTTTTTTTTAAGTTCCACTCTCCTGTCAAAAAAATGAAAAACGTGTGTAATCTATTTTAAAAAAATGATAAAAATCAACAATTAGTTTAATAGTTTATACTACAAAAAGATTAGTATTATAATTTCTTATTTCCAAGATACCTTGCTTTAAAAAAAAAAGATCTTTGCCAATTTTAATCTGACAACAGAAACTACTTCATTCTGAATCCTAAAGAAGATCCCATGTGACCTACTGCCACAACCAAAAGCAAAAGCCTCTCATCTCTTTCTCTCTCTCCTAACTCTGCAACCTAAGTTTCTTAGTAGCTGTCTGTGAAAGAAAGTTTATCTTTGCTTTCTTAAAAAAATGTATACTCCTTCTAGTACAATAAACATTCAGTACACTACTTAATCAAAACAAATACACATGCACAACATGGTTAATTAGTTAATTATTATTGTTAGAAGTAGCATTTTTATCAAAATGTTTATGTTATAGTTATAAATAATTGAAAAACTTATCCATAGATTGAAGATTTATCATTGAACTAGAAATATATTTTCATTTATATTTGTTGAGTGTAATTTTTTAGTAACAATATATCACTTCAAGCGTAATAATTCAATTACAATTTAACTTAACTTCTAATTAAAGACATTAATAGAATACATAACTTAATATTACCTTTTCTTGGGTATTTTTGTGATACTATAAGTATATAATAAGAGCTTTCATATTAAGATAATTAGTTAAACAGATAAGAAAGCATGTTACAGAAAGTATATATTAATTAAATCGTTATTGAAGTACTATATTAAAATAAAAAGTATTAAATAGGTTTTTAATTTCATAAAGCTATAAATTGAAAAAGCTAGCCAACCAAGTATTAATATTTTCCTAGCCAACTTAATTACCATAGATTATTGAGTTTTAAAAGTTTAGTATGAAACTATTTTTTTTATTAATTGAATTATTTGATTATATGGATACACTGGTTTTAGAACCAATAACAAATATTGTATCTCACATGTGTTAATGTTTACATGCACTATTGTAGAATGGAGTAATTATGATAATAAAAAAGGTATAATTTGTTCTATCTAAAGTGTCCAATGAATGCTTAAAATGTAGTTACACATAATGTGAGGAGATGGAAAGAATTTTGTTGACAGTGATACGATAGATTGGTTTCAAAATGAAGGATATAATATCTAAGCAAAATTTAATTAGCATCTAAGTAGAATATTTATATTAAACTATAAGTTCAATATATACTTAATATAAATATTCTAAGTTCAATATAAATATTATAGAAAATATTCTACTTAGTTTAAATTTTAATTAGCATCTAAGTAGAAAATTTAAGCAAAATATAAGTTTACTAATATTATAGAAAATATATTTAGTACTAGTTCTATGAATCTTTCACACATTGAAAGTTTTATTTTCCTTTTTTTTAATTGAGTTAGATATTGATAGTTGACTAGAATACAATTTATATACATGTAAACAATTGTATTGATAATAATATTGAAAAAAATATATTTTATATTAGTTATTTATAGACTTTTTTACCAGTTTCATTATCTATATATGTCACCAATGTAGAAAGTGGGACATATTTTACATTGGTTATCTAACCAATGTAAATGTAAAAATACTACAACAATTTTAAGCATTGACCAATGTAAAAGTGGATTAACAGGAGTTAGCTGTAAAAGTGGATTGACAGGAGTTGGCTGAAGAAAGAAAAATTGGATACTTATTATATCAATTGGTGCTTAAACCGATGTAATATCTCATCAGATGTAATGTAGTCTTCTAAAAAACACATATTACATTTATTATAGCCATAACTAATGTATGTCTCATTTTTACATTATTTTATGATCTAACTGATATAATATTGATGATATCACATTAGTTAAAGTTTCAATCGATATAATAAGTTATCTTTTTCAAAAATAATTTCACTGTTTTTGTTTCTTTCTCAACATGTAATTGTAAATCACATGCATACCAAATTCTCAAGAAAATAAATTTATGTATTTATTCAAATTTAGGAATAACAAAACTTGTCAAAACAGACAATTCAAGTTCAATATAATGATTGTCATTACCATAATTTGTTTTTAAATATAAGTAAATATATTAATAATTAAAATTAGAGTTAGTATTCAATCTTTATATTAAATATCACATGTGAAACAAAGATTCAATCAATGCAATATATGACACAATACAACTAAAGCATTCATATTGACCTAATAGCAACCAACAATATGAAATTATGATCAGAACTCAAAGTATGTCTTAAAGATAAAGTATAAAACATATATGCAAAGTAATAACAACCAAAAGGTACTTAAGATGTAGTGTAACCCATAAAAAACTTGAAGAAAAGCTTCTTTTATACAAGCTAAGTTGTGTAGTGTCAACTAAAGGAAACAACATAAAAGGGTACGATTTGGTTGGCTATGTGAAAAATCAATAGTAAGAGTTTTGACTTTAAGATAATAAGGATTTTGTAAGCAAGGTTGTGATGTATCTAGTATGAGGAGATGCATTTTTCTAAATTTTTTTCAATGAGTTTCATCTGATTAAGTACAAAAGTGATTTTCTGATATGATCCGTATATAAAATCAATAGAAAATACCAACAAACAGTATATGTGCAATATTGTTCATATAACAGCAACTAAGAAATAACAAAAGCATTATAGCAACCAGTATTTGATCTTTCTTGTGAATCTCTGATATGACCTGAAAATGAGAATCAACAGTAAGGAATGATGCTGGAACAAATTAGAATAGCAGATGAGAGAATGAATAACTCAATAACAGAGGGGAGGAGAACTCACATTCCGCACACTGTCTCTCCCCATGCCCTTATAGCATGTATAATTCTCTAGCCTCTTGGGTCTTTGGCCCATTCTAGTGCTCCTCCTCACTTTTTCTGTGGTATGGGAATTAGTTACGGCCTCACTTGGATCCCTTGCCAGGTGTATGTTTTTATTTTTGGGCCTCATTATATTATTATTTGTATCATTTTCCTCAATTAATCTCATAATATGTATGGTCAGACAAATCATAATTAAACACTTATAATCTTTTTATTTTCTCTAGTCTAAGAGATCACATCAGACACAAATTTGTAACTCAACTAAATGATTTGGCTAACTTATATTAGTGTTTGCTTTAAGACATGATTAGATCATAGTTTCAGCGTCTAACTAACCAATACATAAATTATCAAATACCAAGTTTTAAGATCATTTTGGTAAAAACCTTTTGGTATGTACTCACATATTAACTCTCGTTCTTGGATTAGTGTAGATGATGATAACATCAAATATAAATGAGATAAGGATAAAGGAACATGTAAGCAACGCGATTTATACTGATTCGTCTATCACACAAACTACACCTAGTTCTTGGCCAACCAACCAAGTTCAACTACGTAGAGGAATTTTGAGAAGTACATGTCAAGTATTTTTGGCCTTGTAGCCACTCTTGGATAACCCCTTGAATATTTTTGATACAAGTCATTCCTACCTTAATTGAGTATTTTTTGGACTCGTTGCAACTCCTAGTTAACCCACTGATCATTCTTTACATGTGATCATTCTTGGCTAACCGAGTATTCTTTCAAATCACAACTACTCCTGACTGACCCCATTTATGAGTATTCTTTAGTGAAGTCACTCCTAGTTGAACCTGAGTATTAAACAACCACTCTTGACTAAGATTTGAAGGTTTGGTGTTTCAATAATCAACTAATCATTGTGTCTGATGAGTACGGAGGATTGTGTCTAACAAAAAATACAATGTTTAGGCTTTCTCTCCTAGTTTAGATCATTTTTCTCTCTAGAGAGGGTAATATTTTTTGACGTATACAATAGTTAGGCTCACTATCCTAGGTAGTTGGATAAACATTCTAAGCGTTTTTTCATAAAGTTACTCTAGATTCTAGTGCTTTCATCTTCTTTTAGGTTGAGAATATGTAGCTATGAGATTTGATCTATCATCTAATAAACATTTTTTATATAGTGCAACCTCTGTTATATAAGCTTAGAGGAGTACTCTTAGTTCGAACAACATTTTGGCATCATGTATATGTATATGCTTCTTCCTCTTAATGTAAGGCTTTAAATAGATTATTGCATTCAATATACCTTTGCTTTTTTACTACTCTTTTTTTTTCGCAATGTCCTTGATAACTGACAATACTTTCTTCACAGATAATATGACCTTTTGCATTGATTCATGATTATTGTCCATTATATATAGGGTAGATAGTTAGGTCAGAGTTAAAAGACTCTTTGTTCAAGAAGTTGATGAAGAAAATAGATTTAACTCATGTTTCGAAAGATCTTTGACATTTAATTTTGAAGAGATGCCTTTAACAAATAAATATTCTCTGCAAACATAGAATAAGCATATGCATGTTTATTTTAATTCAATTTCTCATTTTATTGACTATCCTTAATTTATTGTCATAAGTTATTTATCGAATGATTTATTTAAACAAACTTCTTTATTTAGTTAGTGTGTAAGTTTATTTTAGTAACTCTTAACTTATTTTTTATAAGTATTTATCTAAAAATAAGTCTGGATAATTGTTTATAAGATTTTTTTAAAAGAAAAAATGAACACTTTTATAAATTAAATTATTTTATACATCAATAAAAAAAATTGAAGAACTCATATGAGAAAGTTTTATACATTAGCATACGAATAAACTAAATTTAGCTTTTAGAAAAAATAATTTATTTTTTATCTTATTTTTTTCATCTATGTATAAACTAATTTTAACTTTTAGAGAAAAATAATTTATTTTTTACCTTTTTTTTTCTACAAAAAGTTATGTAAAAAAAATTGTCTAAAGAGCCTAATACTAATTTATACATAAATTAATTCATTGAAATTGTTTTTCCACTGATATTTATGTAAGTTAATTTTAAATTATGATAGAAGAAGCTAATTTTAGTTTATTTGCTCTTTTTGAAAGTAACTATAAAGAATTTCCTCCAAACATTTCCTTAATCTGTTAAATAGTTTCATCAAACACATTTTTAATTTAACCGACTAGGTTATAACTTTTAAATTACTAATTCATCTAAATAGTGTATAAGTTAATTGTATTAAAAAAGACAAGAGCTACCCTTGAAAAAATAGAAGGAACCCCTGATAGCCATTGGTGTAACTGTTATGAAGCATGTGAATAAGAAATGTACAAAAATTCAGCATTACAAGGTTGCAATAGGATCAAGTGCCAATGTATTTAAGAGATTGGGGCCATCTGAACTGACACACAAGCTGATAGTGAAACCATTCCATGACAGCATATACAACAATGAGCATTAATGGTTGCGTATCTGATTCATCCATTCACCAAGACATGTGGCCATTGCAATGCATGCATGTGTGCCTGTGTCATGCAATAAACATATTCAACAGACAAGGTACGAGTGATTAGTGTATTGTCTTCCTTAATTTCGATCAGTGCTATAGCAGGACTTGCATTTCGAGGAAAAACCAAAACATGTTGGTGACAATTTCTTGTTTCCTATATATCACATTTATTAAGGTGAAGCGCAAATCATGTGTCTTGATAGCTACATGTAGGCTTCCCACCAAAACTCTTGTTTCTCTCTTATCCATACCCTCTTGTTCTTGTGTGCAAGATTCAAGTACCTCTTTCACTTTTTTATGTAGATAAAATAAAATAAGTTTATAATGTGTAATCAAGTTTATCTATATTAATGCAAAATCCTTCATTAACATATTAAATTACAAGGTTTAAAAGGTGACTATAGTAAAAAAACAAAATATGTAATGATATTTTTATAATAGATATGAACTTTTTGATAATGGGTAGAGCTACACCAAAACTTCAAAATGATTACAGGTAAGAGAAATCATCATAAAAATTTTGAAAAATAGAAAAATGGACTATTTGTATACTGAATTGTCGTTAAAAATATTAGACAATGATAGTTATAACTAAATCGTTATTAAAAGTTAGAATAGATGATTATTGTAGTTGAACCGTTGTTTAAAGTCCTATTATCTTTTTTTTGGACGTGAACTTGCATATTCATTCTTTGGGTGTGAACACGTTGTGTATTTTAGGTGAATGTTAGTTTTTGTAAATTCTTATTTTTATTATAATTTAATTAACATTTATACAAGGTTTAGGGTTCATTGTTGAGCATATTGGTATTGAGTCTAGGAGTGTCTAACTCTTGGCAAATATTAGTAGATTTTGTGATGTTTGTATTTTATGCATTATGATATTTAATTTTTGTTAGATTTGTTCATTGAGAGATTCTTAATTTTCAGTTTGAGATTTAATACATTAACTTGTGTAATACTCATATTTTAAAAGTTTTCCTACTAAACTTTATATAAAAACAAGTAGACGGTGTACCGATATTAACTGTATTGAATATTGAATTGTATAGTGGGATAACTTGAAAATAATATATATAAGTTTTAAATAGTTTATTAGTACATAAGTTATACACATTTTATATATTTTACTTAATTTTGATTCATTGCATTTTATGTAGATATTCAGGTGCATATTTAATTTTGGATATTTCATGTCACCACTTTTTTTTTTTATCACCTAAACACCAATGCTTAATATTTCAAAAATTTTGTGAAATATAAGGGAAGGTGATTAAGGTTTATATATCATTAAATCATTATAAAATTAAATCTTCTCGAATGGGATATAGTCATATCTTTGATTAAAAAAAGAAATTTTACATGCATTGTACAAAACATAATTTCAATAATATACATATAGAACGTAGATATGGATCAAAGTTGGATTAATTCACCGCATATAAATGATGAGATATGTGTGGAAGAATTTATATACTTTTCACAATAGAAATGAGATATTCTTGAATGAATTGTTTGAATGAGAGGACATTAAGTGTTTCCGAAGTTAGAAAATATCTCTTGTATGATGAATTTCTAAGAAATTATACAACATAAACATGTCATGGTGAATTGTTAAGCTTGCCAACTATTCACCAAATGGAGTTTGTTGATTCGGCAATGGACAACATACATGATTCGTGATGTTGAGCGAATTCTTTGCTCAAGCGATGTATGAAATTATGTTTACTCATGCAGAGACTTCATTATATTTCAATTCAACTAACTTCACGTGATTATCAACAATGTTATGTGTTGATGAATTTGAAGGCAATCTAGAGGAAAATATGCTAATAATTAAAATTATAAGACAAAAAAAAAATACTTTGTCCAATGGGTAGAGTGGAGTCACTTTGAGGGTTGTGCAATTCTTTACTTAAAAAGATCAAAATCCTATTGTAGGATTGATGCTTCATTATGGTGTGATAGCAAATATTAAAAATGTTATTAATATTAAGTTTTTTTTTACCTATTTTCAAATGTAGGTGAATTGACAATAAGACCAATATTAAAATTGACGAATCATGAATGATCTACTTCAAAAATCACTACACGACCATTTGGTGGTTGGAAATCACCTCATAAATTATGGATTATATTTTCAATAATTTTTATCTATAATATCAATTTATTAATCAGAATTTAAAAAATAAAATATTAATAAGTGTCAAATTACTTTTTATTTTTATTTTTATATGGAGCAAGAGGATTGTTTTTTTATAATAAATTTTAAGTTTAATTTAGTGATACCTTTTGTTATTCGACAATGTATACAGAAATTATAGCCGCACACAATATATTTCAAGAATAAGTAAAATTGTAAGGTGATTGATTTTATTAATAATATTTTTAAATGATAATTTTTTATTATTTAGCTGTGTTAAAAACTTAAGGAGTGCGTACATAATAAACTTAAACTCTACTTTAAAACCTAGAGAAAAATCGTTTTATGTATATTAATTATTTAAACTTAATTAGGTTTAAGGAGGAGTGATTGTGATTTTCATCTTTGCTAAGCAATGTGCTTCATGCTTTTATGGAAGTGGTATGGCAACTGCTGTATATAAAATAAAAGCTCCAAAATTAAAGAGCTTATATTAATGTGACAAGTGTTAACAGTATCATAGAAGATATTCCAAAAATAAAGTGTTAATGCTTTCTTATTGATTGAAGATTAAAGCACACATGATTATGAGATCGGTCAACTCCATTATATATAATTAATCTTTTCATTATCATAAATTAATGGTGAGATCTCTTGCTTCTTACCCAACATCATTATCGACTCTTTTTCCAAAAGCATGTTTGGCATTGTTAATATCAACCATCAATTAAAAATATTTTTAGTATAATGATTCTAAATTTCTTCCTGAAAGATCTAAGAATTCAGATACTTTGTTGGATTTTTAGTTTTGTCTATTTATTGTGTTTTCAAAATACATTGTTTTGATATATTAATAAAGTTTTAAATATATTTTAAAATATCAAAATGTAGAGAATCTAAATTCGAAATCTAATAAGCATATAATATTTCAAAACCCTAATATGTGATCCAAAAATTATATCAAATTGTTCATAATTAAATTTTCGTGAAATAGTCTAACTAATAGTTTTTCTTCTCTAAATCACATTTTCTATCTATAATATTACAATTAGCAACATTGGTTAACCTTATTCAATACAATTTAAACAAATATTTTAAGAAATATAATCCATTCGAAATATGTGTTTTTGTGTGAACGTATGATCAATTTGTAATCAAATATTTACAAAAGAATCTTTCCAAATCATGTGAATGTTCTCTGTTATACCTATCATATTTATGATTTATCACCGACCATTTTAATTTCAATTTAAAAACCCCTTAAGAAAGTAGTTTTAAAGTCTACTCAACTTTCATCAAACCCTACTACAATCATATATGGTTGTTACGAAATGTCTTATAATATTATAAGGTTAAAAATAAAAATTATTTGTTACGTAAAGTACCTTATAATATAGCTTTGGATAAGATTAAAAATTAAAAAAAAAAAACTGCTATTTGCTACAAAATGTCTCATAATAAGAGATAGTAAAATTGATGAGTGCATGGTTAAAATAATATGGAGGCAATTCGTACATTGTTTATGCTTAAAATTTGTGAAACAATGAGAAATAGTACAGATTAAAAATTGGAGGAAACTTTTCTTTTTTGATATTGGAAAAAAGTAGAATGCATCTTTTGACCTTGCTTTCTATGGATGGTGACTGAACTTCATTTTTAAGTGGAACCACCTTCTTTTTATGGAGAGCAGAGCATAGCTAAAGGACTAGCCATTAATATTTTTACATTGCTTCATATATTTATATATTATCTCTCATTTGTGCTTCTTTCTTTTCTTCTGGTGTATATCACAACTATCACACTAAGTGATAAGGTACAATGTATAAAGCTGTCTCAAATTAATAATATATATAGAAAGAAAGAAGGAGAAGTTAAATTAAATCCATTTAAGTTTCATGGTATCTCATGTGATGATATAAAATTATAATTTAATAATTGAATTCACAAAATATATATTTTTATATAAATTTATTGATGATGTAAATATATATAGAACTGATTAAGATTTTCTCATGACCAAACTCTCACTTGATCAACAGCAGTTTTTCGAACTTTTTGATGATGACTCGAATTGTTAACTGATCTAAGTAAGCATTAATTTAAGGGATGTTGATAGGGACTTATATGATCAAGTTAATAAAACTTGTAAAAAATTATGAATATATAAATTAAAGTGAGTCTATTTTTTTCTAATGTTGTTTTTATTGTATAAGCTTATATGAACTTGTATTCTAGTTGGTTAAAAATTATTCTCTTTAGTTTTATATAATAGTAATTTTTTTTAAGAAAAAATGTTCCTTTCTACATTTTATTTTTGAAATTTCAAGATAATATATTTTTTTCCCAATTATATCCTTATGGCCATTTTTATTATGCATTGAAAATTGTTTGGAAAAAGATAGCAAAGAGGTACAATAAATATAACAAAGTATCTTATATACAAATAGTTACACTATATAAACTTCTCCCCTTCGTTATAAATTGGACGGACTTATGTTGTATCAAATTGGATCGTGGCAGGCCCATTAGCCTATGGCCCATAGTTAAGGAGTGGGATATCATCGGGCTTTATTATTTGTCACAGGTGTTTTGGTAAGTTCACACCCATCTTTTTCTGTACTATTTCTTACGTAAAAACATCTAAACCCTAAAATTTAAGAAAAACAAAACGTAGAAGATTTCAAATGTTCATTACTCAAAATAATTTTACAAGATTTTCATTCGTATATATATATATATATATATATATATATATATATGTGTTTTT
>Ga0209700_104791_pt1 | contig 23807 bp, 10 predicted proteins | sample SiratroredBW_FD_187528 | JGI IMG/M metagenome (GOLD analysis project Ga0209700, IMG submission 187528) | Root nodule microbial communities of legume samples collected from California, USA - Siratro red BW (SPAdes) (version 2) | ecosystem: Host-associated > Plants > Roots > Nodule | place: USA...
AAAGGTGGTGGTTATGTTCATGTGATTTACTATGATAGCAAATGAAAAAACAAAAGTTGAAAGAAAAACAAAAACCAGAACTCAATGAAAATTAAAACATCAAAGTTAACGTAACCAAGAAGTAAAATCCGTCTGAAGTAATATATATGTTATTATAATAAAAAGTTAATTACTGACGAAATTTTATCGATAAAATTTTATCTATCAATAAAATATCATTATCAACGATTTTATCGACAGATTTTTGAGTTTGTCAGTAATTACCAACAGATTTATCCTAAATTCGTCGATAATTACCGACCAATCAGAAATATGTCGGTAAATTTACATACAATCAATTTACTGATAAATTTTGGATATTTCCGATAAATTTGTCACGTTGGTAATTTTTATTTTTTTTTAATATATATATATATATATATATATATATATATATATAAAAGGAAAACTAAAACAAAACGATAATATTTAGATATCAGTCTAACGAAAACAAAAGGATTCAGTTTAATAAAGGAGCATCAACCTGACCTGAAGATTAGACCGTCTAGTAGAGATCGTCTATTTAACGATTAAACAACCTAGCAAAGACTTTCTATTCAGGGTTAGACAGTCTAGCATAGATCGTCTACTTAAGGACTAAACTATCTAGCGAAGACTGTCTACTCAAGCACTAGGCAATTTAGCGAAGACCTCTATTCAAAGATTAGACAGTGTAACGAAAGACCCTCTACACATAAAGACAGAACCAAAATAAAGGTAAAACAAAGTTTATCAACCCCTCAAAAAGGAATAGATGTTTAACATTTCCAACTTGGTATACATGGGTTTTAGCAAGGTTTAGTGTAGATGTCCTAGCTTGAAGAGGAAAAGCAATGGGAAGAACGTTGATAAAATCTTTATCGATTTTCTCTCTAACAATATGACAATTAATCTGAATATACTTAGTTTGTTGGTGAAAGACTTGATTGATAGCAATCTGAATGGCAGATTGGTTGTCATAGTATAAGAAAGCAGGTTGAGAAAAAATAACATAGAGATCTTGAAGAAGATAAGTGAGCTATTTTATTTCACAAGTAGTAGTAGCTAAGTCTGGACATTCAGCTTCTTAAGAGCTTTTGGATATGGTTTGTTGCTTTTTAGATTTCTAATGTAGATGCTAAAACCAATAATAGATCTTCTCGTTAGAGGACATCTGGCACAATCAGACTCATCGAAAACTTTTAATTGGATAGAACTGTGGGACATTGAGAAAAATACCATTACTGGGAGCACCTTTGTAACAGTGTATGATGTGGTCAGCCAAATGATCAAGTGTAGGAGAGGAAACAAATTGACTGAGATTGTTGACAATAAAAGTTATGTTAGGATAAGTATTGGTGAGATAAATGAGGCAACCAATGATTTGTAAGAGGAAGAATTGCTCATTGAGTTTGTCTCTAGTAGCGAATAGACGAGAAGAGTGAATTGTAGGAGGAATGGTAGGAGTGCATGCCAACATCCCAATTTTCGTGAAAAGATTCATAATGTATTGTGTTGGGAAACATGAATACCTTTATTACTTTGAACTATCTTAAAACCAACAAAGTGTGTGAGATATCTCACATTTTTTATGTGAAAAATGTTGATCAAGGAAGGTGATCAATGAATATCATGTTGCGTAACAAACTAAGTGTTATTCTAAAAATATGAAATATAGGGCTTATCTGGATCGAATTCCAAAAATACATTGATTAAATTTATTGATTGATATACTTTCATTTAAAAAGCAAATTGGACGAAATGAAAATTTAAATAAAAACAGCCAAATGAATATACAAAATTGTCTAGTGAACCATATAGTAGGACTTGGAAATGTAAATGACAGTATGAAAGACATGAAATTAAATTGCATTGTAAACACAAAACAATAGAAACAAGTGTGTAGAAAGTAAAATAAATTATATAAAAACATTGCTTATATAACAGTCAAACCATCTAGCCAACAATCACTTACTAAACAATCTAATGGATATACAAAGAGATAACAAGAAAGAAAGAAAACAAAAACATAGAAGATAAATTGCAGGAAAGTAAATGACGGGAAATATAAAATGAAAGAAAATAAAGAGCATAAAATATAAATGAAAGAAAATTAAATTACAGAAATGTAAAACAGAGAATTACAAGAATGTAAAATTAGAAACAAAACCGCAATGTAAACTTCAAATGTAAATGACAGGAACATAAAATAATTCATATTAAATAGAAATGCAGTAAAGAAAAGTAAAATCCAATTTAATAATCTTCAACTTCAAATGCAAGAGACCAAATTTGGATTCCTTAATAATAAAGAAACACATAACCAATCGTTTCTATATATGTTCTTAGAAACCCGTTTTCAATCGAAAATGGAATTCTAAAAAGACTTTCGAAGAAGAAAAAGCACTAAATAGTGCATGTTCGAACATGGTTTTTAATCCATTTCGGAATCAATTTCATTGCAAATAGTAAACTAAGAGAATGCGACAAGTAAAGAGAATGAATGAATGAAGAAGAACTTGAATAAATTGCATAGAACTCAAAACGTTAAAAGTAAAAAAACTAACAAATATAAAGTGAACTACGAAATCTAATTATTGTTGCTTTGTCCTATTCTATGCTACCCTATTTTATTTCTACAATTACACTCTATCTATAGTAAGCTTAAATCTTTACAAGCGAATGGATTGGATTTTAGTCTTAATCCGCAAAATCAATTCTAAAACTAATTAAACTTATTTAGCTTCTTATTTCAGTACAATCTAGACCGTGTAATGCAAGTTGACTAGAAACCATTGACCATCTAATGCTATTCTTTCTCATTTCTTGCTTTTTAACTACGCTTTTTCAATCTTCGCAGAATCAATATCTTCATACTTCCTTGTAAGGTCAAAGTCCTATTTAATTGTTCCTACAATTGATGAAAGAAACATGTTAATAACGATAAGGTTAATTAGGCTCAATTATAAAATGGCTAACTTAAATCATATTGGACTAATGATACGATCTGTATCTAAAATCAACAAGAAATACCAACAAACAGTATGTGTGCAATATTGTTCATATATGTTCTTTGAATAAAACCAGTTTCTATAACAGCAACTACGGAATAACGAAAAGTATTATAGCAATAAGTATTTGATTCTTCTTCTGAATCTCTGATATCACCTGGAAATGAGAATCACAATAAGCAATGATACTGGAAGAAATTAGAATAACAGATGAGAGAATGAAGAACTCAATAACAGAGGAGAGGAGAACTCACATTCCACACACTGTCCCTTCTCCTGCCCTTCAGTAGGTATAATTCTCTAGCCACTTGGGCCGTTGGCCCATTCTAGTGCTTCTCTTCACTTTTTCCATGGTCTGTGAATTTTTATTTTTGGGCCCCATTATATTATTATTTGTATCAATATCTCCTCCATTGAAATTGACATTGTCCTCAAGGTCCAAGTGAGGATAAAGTCGTTGAATTTCATGCTCTCCTTCCCATGTAGCTTCTTCCTCAGGCAATTCTTTCCACTGAATGAGTACCTCTGACAACCAAATACCATTTCTTTTAATCTTGCATCTGTCCAATATAATTGATGGTTGAAGTATCGGTCCTTTGTCATCATTAAGTAAAGTAACAGGGATAAAATGTTTGACAAAATTAGGAAGTTCCAACACAGGTGTATGAGTAAGTGTTGTGTTGAGTGAATCAAATGCTAATCCCAAAAAAGCTCGCAGTTGCTTCATTGAAGTTGGTACAACCCATTGTTTAATTGCTTGTATCTTGGTTTCATCAACTTTGACTCCATCCTGCGATACAACATGTCCCACATAATCAATTTGGGTTTGGCCAAAAAAGCATTTGGAGAGTTTGACAAATAAGGAATGTCTTTGCATGGTGCTTAAGACCAAAGAAAGGTGCTGGATATATGTATTCCATGTTGTATTGTAGACTAAAATGACATCAAAGAAAACAAGGAAAAATTTGCGTAAAAATTCTGCAAAAACTGAATTCATTAGGGTTTGAAAAGTGACAGGTGCATTACTCAAGCCAAATGGCATTACTAGCCATTCATACAACCCTTGGTAAGTGCCAAAAGCTGTCTTGTAGTGATCCTCCGGAGAAACAAGAATCTGATGATACCCTGAATGTAAATCCAGCTTTGAGAAATATTGTGCTCCAAATAATTCATCAAGTAATTCATCCACTGTGGGCATAGGAAAAGAATCCTTAATAGTGACTGCATTAAGGGCCCTATAATTGGTGCAAAAACGCCATGTTCCATTTTTCTTTTTGACAAGTAGCACGGGTGAGGAGAATGGACTTGAACTAGGTTGTATGATACCCTATGATAACATTTCAGCATTAATATGTTCAACCTTAGTTTTTTGACTATGAGGATAACAATAAGGTCAAACTTTCACAGGGGCACTACCAGGCATCAATAGAATGGTATGGTCATGAAACCGTATTGGTGGTAACCCATGAGGCTTCTCAAAAATATTCTTGTATTGTTGTATAGTCATAGTCAATTCAGGCTCCATGGATGTGGGCAATTCCAACAAATGGTGGGCTGACACTTCAGGTGTGTGAATTTGAATGACATATAATTTCGCTATAGAGTTTGTGGCTTGTAAGCAGGTGAGTTGATGAAACTGAGTTAGGCTAGGCAGATTTGAGGTTTCTCCTTGTAAAGTGATAAGTTCTCCATTGATGTAAAAAGTGAGGAAACGTTCTTTATATTTCACTAAATGAGTATCCAAAGTTGCCAATCATTGACTTCCAAGGACCAATTCAGCTGCAGCGATAGGTAGAACATAGGCTGAAATATACAAATAATGACCCTGGATTTGGACTGGGATATTCTGGACTTCACCTTCACATTCCAATTGCTCTCCATTGCCCACCAACACTTTTAATTGTGGGGTCTGATAGGTGGGTAAGTGTAGAAATTTAGCCACTCTAGGTTGGATGAAATTATCAGAACTCTCTATAAATCCTGTGAATCTAATCGTGTCTCTCACCATGGTACTTTTCATGGCATTGTATGATAAATGAGGTGTTTGTCAAATTCCTCGGACTGATTTTGGATAATCTGTTGGCTCTGTACATTTGGGTCTGGCTCCGATGGTATTTCATCCTCACATTGGAATAAGAAATAGTGTTTATTAGCACACCGATGAGTAGGGAAATACTTCTCATCACAAGTAAAACAAATCCCCTTTTCTCGACGGAATTGAATGTCAGCTGGGGTTAAACGCTTCAAGTTGTTGGGTTTTGGTGGTGTGGGAAGTAATGGTGGTTGGTTTGTGTTTAAAGGCGGGTTTGTGTTTGTTGTTAATGAAAGTTTAGAAATATTTTGTGTAAGTGATTTGGCTGGGAAGTAAGCAAAGTTGTGTTTAGAAGCTAGGGATGATGGGTGAAATTTTTCCTCAAAGAGTTTAGCAAATGACATGGCCTGGAGTAATGAGTGAGGGGCTCGGGATATCACTTCAAGCTTCAATTCAGATATTAATCCACTAATAAAACAATCAAGCAATACAGAATCATCTAACCCATATGATTGATTAGCTAATTCGGTGAAGGAAGCATAATAGTCTGCCACTGTAGAGGATTGCTTTAGCTTGAACAGATCTGAACGAGGATTATCAAATTGAGATGGGCCAAACTGGATTTGAATGGCAGTGGACAACGATGGCCAATCAGCTACTTGGTGTGCTTTTTCTAGTAGTTGAAACCATGGTAATACTTTTCCTTCAAAATGAATAGAAGCAATGGACACTTTCTGCTCATCGGGAGTGTTGTATAATGTGAAAAACTTTCCAGCCTTGTACAACCAAGTCATTGCGTCATCACCAGTGAAACATGGAAAATTCAGCTTCATAGAGCGATGATGGGAAACAATTGAAGTGGAAAACTGTGCTGGAGAGTCCTTTTGAGATTTCATAAATAGCTGATGCAACTCATGTAATTGCTGATTGATCAATCTTATCAAATCGTTGATCCATTTGCATAAATCGATCATGATGTAAACCCAGAGTCTCCGAAACGCGTTTCAGTTCTCCTTGTATCTCTTTCATTCTTTTGTTGTCAGCCATAAGTAACTCGATGAAAGCACCAATGATACGATCTGTATCTAAAATCAACAAGAAATACCAACAAACAGTATGTGTGCAATATTGTTCATATATGTTCTTTGAATAAAACTAGTTTCTATAACAGCAACTAAGGAATAACGAAAAGTATTATAGCAATAAGTATTTGATCCTTCTTCTGAATCTCTGATATCACCTGGAAATGAGAATCACAATAAGCAATGATACTGGAAGAAATTAGAATAACAGATGAGAGAATGAAGAACTCAATAACAGAGGAGAGGAGAACTCACATTCCACACACTGTCCCTTCTCCTGCCCTTCAGTAAGTATAATTCTCTAGCTACTTGGGCCGTTGGCCCATTCTAGTGCTTCTCTTCACTTTTTCTATGGTCTGTGAATTTTTATTTTTAGGCTCCATTATATTATTACTTGTATCAACTAATCGGCTCAACTTATTTAGCTCGTCCATCAAATGGATTGTGGTTGGCATAGTCTCTAAATTTTTGGATGAAAAGTGTTTTTAAAATTTTCAATTATAATTTAAAATATTATTATTTTATTTAAAATATACATATTTTTAAACTTATATATCAAATTATTATATCTAATCGTTAAAATTAGTTTCATTCATAAAACTTAAATTTTAAATCAAATATTTCAAATGTTGATATAAAATTATTTTTAAATTTTTATTTACTTTTAGATAGGGCCAAAATAAAGCCTGATCGAATTAAAAGCATTCTATCCCGTAAAATATGGACCCAGACAACTGAACATTTTTTTCTTTCTTTGACCCTCTTTCTTTAAATATATCATTTATAGTTAACTCTCTAAAAACTGTGGTACACAGAAAATCAGTTTCGAAAAAATTCCCTCATACAGTAAAAACAAATAAATCCCCATATATTCAACTTAAGTTGCTTCATTCACTTCTTGTTTCAGTGTACATATATAGTCGTTTTTTTTTCCACACACAAATTCCTCAAAGGAAACCAAAAAGAGAAACTATTTTTAATTATTGGAGTATTTGATTTTGTCTAATATATTTATTAAATTATATAAAGAGAAAAGAAAAAAAGAGGGAGAAAAGTGTGTATAAAAATACATAATTTTCTGGGACAGATAGAGAAATTAATGTGTAAAAACAACACTAATCTTTAATTTGTATAACCAAGTTCCAAACTGTAAAAAAATTTTAGGAGGAAAGAAAGAGAAGACACTAATATTGTAATCTATTAACGTAAGTGACTTAGTCTCTGTGAAAGGGTTAATTAATTTGAGAGTGAAAATAATGGGAAATGAAGATGTAAATGCAGAGAGATATATGTTGGAGGTGTGTCCATGCATGGCGCGTATTCAAAGTCCAACACTTTGAATATTTCACAATGAGAATTTTCGTGACGCTTCCTGCGGCTTAGGGCTAACATGTTATTTGAAGTCACATAAACATCTAAACCTATTATTAATTACTTAATTGGGGTCCATTCACCGCGGATTTATCCTTGTGCAGCAAGCTACTCACATATACATATGATCACACAAACCCTTATATTTCAAAGTTTGTAAATTAAACATGAAAAATAACAGGATTCCTTGCTATATTACCATCAATCACTTCGAAAGTTCCATGCATTAGCTGAACAATGTTTCTCCTATAATCCTATAAATAGTACACATTCCCAAGTTTCATTCATAATAAACAAATTAAAACGACAACCATATTGAAGCTGTTTGCCACAATGAGTTCCCAGAAGATAAGCATTCAGAATGTTCTTGCTCCTACAACACGGCCACCTCCTAAATCCAAACCCCCAACCACTGGGACTAAGTTGCCCACTGTCCAACACGTTTTTGCTAGAAGGCCAAAATGATTTCATACCATTTTGCTATATTACGAGAGATTATTATTGTGTGATCAAGTTTGAATTAGAAGCTTTATAAGGATTAAGGAATCAATTTGTTTGTTGTTGTTGAAATTGTATTTAGAACAAATGTAACATAGATATTTTTTATTCAATATAATTTTATATTCAGTTGTTTGTATATTTTTTAATGGTTAAAGATCTTATCATAATTTACTAATAGTTAGGCTTAGAGATATAGGATATTATAATATGCTTATAAATATAAGATAATGGTCTTAATAATCATATTTGTTCATCCTTGAGTCATTTCATTTTATATCATCAAATTAATCTTATCTATATCAAATTACCAAATGGAAATCAAGTCTTTGCAAATTATTCCGGAAGTGTTTTTATCAATCAAGATCATGTCTTAGATAATGTTTTATATATTCCTAACTTCACTTTTAACCTTCTTTCAGTAGCAAAGTTAATTGATAATTTGTCTTGTATGATTATTTTTTTATTCTAATGGTTGTCATATTAAGGACAAAACCTCCTTGAAAATGATTGGATCAGCTGAGATGCAAGGTAGACTTTATATACTCAGGGTTTTTTCCTGTCAAAACCTTCAAATCAAACCTGTCAAATCTTCACATATCACCAATATTGTCAATTTCGCTGTTAGTGATCTCGAAAACCTTTGACATCTTCGGTTAGGGCATGTTTCAAACAAATTTTTAAATGTTATCAAAAATAAATTTTCTTTTGTTAAATATAATAAATCTTTCATTTGTGATATTTGTCATTTTGCAAAGAAAAAAAAAACTTCTCTTTCCTCTTAGTTCATCTAAATCACATAATTAATTTTTTTCTAGAAGCCTTATATCTATATCTTCTGAAAGATACAAATATAAAATAATATAAATTTGGTAATGCCCTATAGAATAGCTTTAGAATAAAAGTGTAATATTTTATTTAAAGAAAAGTTTAAATAAATCTAACATGTTATTTGAAGTCACATAAACATCTATACCTATTATTAGTTACTTAATTGGGACCATTATTTATTAAGTTATTAGGTTTACATATTAAAAAAAATCAGACTTTTTATTCTATGAATAATTAAATTAACAGCACTTCATGTAGGATCAAACTAATCATTTACACAATAATTTATTAGAAAAGGCTAAATCAAGTTTACTTTCTAACAAGAAAAAAAAAATTGATTCGATAGATAATGTAATTCCATCCGGCTTCTTCTTTTATAAAGATTTCTTAATATATTTTCAGCCCATAAAAATTGAGTGTAATGAAGTTATCTTTGATAGATAACGTATTAAGTGAGTTCGAATTCACCCATTTATTTCCGTAATAATATAATAATATCTAAGTGAGGAAATGAGATTATTTTTTGGTAAATTTTTTAAACTGGTATAATTTTTATATAAATTTTTTAAAGTGATATATATTTTTATTTATTTATGGGTATGGGTAAATCATGCATAGGTGACACTATATCATTGTGAAGAAATTGTGTCCTTATTACAAGTTAAGATTGATTAAATTCGTGGTAAGAAAAACTACTTTAGTTTATCCATACCTCTTTCTATTTTTTCTCATGTGTGTTGCTACTGTGTGCAACTAAAATAAATGCATAGTTACCAAGAAACTTTTTTATTGATAAATATGTAATTGTTGAAATTAATTATGATTAAGTAATTAAAATAAATGTGAAGTTAATTTGAATGGGATAGTGGTTACATGTGGTCAAGAAAAGTTACTTCTTGTGAATAAAATTTATGTAAATTAGTTAAATGGAAAGATGGTTTTTATATAGTAAAAATTTAAATTGTTTGAATTAAAAAAATGGTTGACGAGATTATTATTTAAATTAAAATAAAAATTAATGTTAGTATGATATTTATATATTGAATTATATTAAGAGTAAGTTTGATGCTGAAAAGAAAAATTAAATTAAATTAAAATTTAGTAATAAAATATATTTAGCAAAATTAAGTGTAAGTTCGATATTTGAATTTAGTTACTAATATATAAATAATTTAAAATAAAATTAATATTTAGCAATAAATTTAGAAAGAAAAATTTAAAAATATTATATAATTTTTTAAATAAATTTATTGTTAGTTTTTAAATTGTATCTATTAGTAACTAAATTTACTTTTATATTAGGAACTATAACTTTTCTTTTCAAATAACCACTCATCTATTCAAATTAACTTTATCTCAATTACTTAATCAATAACTTCTCTAACCATGTATTTACGTTTTAGTTATATAGTAATAACACATTACATACGTGAAAATAAGTAAAAAAATACATTATTTTAGAAATTTTACATAAAAATTACACAAGTTTAAAAAATTTGTCCTAATTTTGTGAGGTAGGGTCTATTAATTAACGTGCGGGACTGAGTCTCTTACGTGAAAGGGTTAATTAAGGGGAAATAAAGATGCAAATGCAAAGAGATGCCAAAGAGGCGAAGGGGAAGGGTGTTCATGCCGCGTATTTTTCAATGTTCAAAGTTCAAAGTTTTTACGTGGTGTCAGGTTTCTACATCTTATGACTAACTTCGTTTAATGATAAATTATATAATTATGCTTCAAAGTTTGTAAATTAAAAATAACAGGAATTCCTTGGTATCTTACCATCTATCACTCGGAAAGTTCCATGCATTAGTTGAATAATGTTTCTCCTATAATATAATGCCTATAAAAACGTACACATTCCCATGTTTCATTCATAATACACAAATTAAAACCACAACCATATTGAAGGTGTTTGGCACAATGAGTTCACAGAAGACAAGCATTCAGAATGTTCTTGCTCCTACAACAAGGCCACCTCCTAAATCCAAACCTCCAGCCACTGGAACTCACTTGCCCACTATCCAACAGCTTACTGCCAGAAGGCCAAAATGATTTCATAACATTTTGTTATATTACGAGATAGATTATGGTTGCATGATCAAGTTTGAATTAGAAGCTTTAAATCATTAATATTTATAAATTAAATTTTAATTATTAATTATTATGAAGTAGTTTAATATGTTAATTTACGATGAATAGTCCGCACTTATTTATTTATTTTTTATCATCAAACATTTTTAATATTATTTAACTATATCTCTTTATATGATTAAAGATATAATTGATCAATAATATATAATATCTTACATATTTCACAATTTTTAATAATTAAATTAAATTTATTTTTAACATTAATTTCGTCATATAAATATAGTTTTTTTAAAGAGCTATAAATATAGCTAATAGAAAATGTTGACGAAGAGATCATCCTATGTATTGCATTCTTGAAAATCTCATAAACCCAAAAGATAAAGTGGAATGTTTTTGAAAATTATTTTAGTGTCACAGTGAGTTGGACTTAGATGGTCCGCGCAAGGTCGTGAGGGTTGTGGAAAATAGGACTGATTCTTCCTGCACCTCCGTGGTGACTTCCTGCACTTCCATAATTTTAACATATTCCCATTTTAGTATTGAGAAAAAGACGAAAATAGCCTTTATTCATGATAACTGCCATTTATTTTTTTTCCACTTTGCGGGTTGTACAAACCAAACTCGGAACCTTTAGGTGTAAAAATAATATGATAATTACCACTACACCACAGCAACAGGTTGTATAAACTGCAACACAAATTGTTTTTTAAATACATTGCGGTACAACCCGCAATGTATTTAAAAAAATTTTGTATTGTAGGTTGTACAACCCGCAATGTATTTAAAAAAAGTTTTATATTGCGGGTTGTACAACCCGCAATATGAAAGGTGCAGAACATGAAATTGCGGGGTGTACAATCCACAATGTATTTATTTTTTAATTGTATTGCAGTTTGTGTAACCCGCAAAGTGAAAAAAAAATCCTAGTTACCATAGTAAAGGTTATTTTTGTCTTTTTTCAAGGTTAAAATGGGAATATGTTAAAATTATAGAGGTGCAGGAAGTCAATATGGAGGTGTAGAAAGAATTACTTGGAAAATAGGCGTTTGACAGGGCGTAGTGGGTGGTGACAGGCATGGATGGTATCGCTTCTGATGCCAAACTTCCTCTTCTTGAGAGCGTGAGAGAATAAGTGATGTATGTTTTGTTTTCGGAAAAGAGAATCAGAGTAGTTAGTCCCAAGTGAAATAAGAGCCAATGTATATAAATAAAGTGAGTGAGTGAGTATTATTCTTTTTTATTGCATTTGGGTTGCACAAAAAATGAAGGGATTGCAAGGAGTAAAGCTAAGGGGTGCAAAAATTATGCGTAAAGGGTGCAAAGAGTAAATATGGCTTGAGAGCCCATAGGGATGAAATAAAGTATGGGGACGGTCTCTTTATATACCTCTATAGTTTTTTCTTGCACTTATTAGTAAAAAAACACATTTTATAACAGAAAAAAAACGGTTAAAATATAATTGATATAAACAAAAATATGGTGACATTTTTAAAATTATGTGCAAAGATATTATATCGGTTGAGCTTTCAACCGCTATAGTATCTCCTTACTAGAGCGGTGGGAAGCTACCAACTGCTATAGTATCTCTTGTTTTATTCATCGTGCACTGTTTATTAACTTAATGTTTTCACTGCTTTCATTATTTGTCTTTTCCTCTCGTGTTGTTGAATCTCTCTAGTGCATTCTCTGCTCTTCTCACTCACGCTCATTTGGTTGGTGGTTCCTTCGTTGCCTGCATCTACTTTCTTTAGCATTTTCGACATATTTGGTTTGCTAACCTTTTTACATTGCAAGTTTTTGAGGATGCTATATACACTTAATGCGTGATCATTTCTTCACCGTAAATGCTTGGTTCGGCACCCTTATCGCTCTTTGTAAGAGGTTAACAATTTTGTAAAATTCACTAAAAATATTTAGAAATTTATTTTAGACCTAAACTTTTTATTAATAACTTGATTTAGTGTATATTTGATGATAGGGTTCTTACATTAGATTTATCATAGACTTTGAGTTGCAAAAATTTAAGATCAACAAACTTCAAATAACCATAACTTTTGACAGAGAGCTCGAATTGAGACGTTCCAAAAGTGAAAGTTACTCGAAATGGCGTAATGAAGTTCGTGAGCAATTCCGGAAGGGATTTAAAATCCAAAATTTTTCCAAAATTCTATCATTTACTATTGGTTTTTTTTAGTATTATTTGACATTTTTTTTTCTATTTCACATATCTATACTTGCCAAAAAATTCTAGAAATTTTTGTAGTGTTTTATTTTATAATTAGAGATTTTATCAAAGAATTTTAGAAAATTCTGAATTTTTTTTAAAATAGAAATACTACAGCGAGTTGTCAAGACAACCACGGTAGTATCCCAATATTACAACAGTTGCCCTATGCAACCTCTGCAATATCTCTCTTACTTTGGCAAAAATCCTTTAGCTTGCCAATTAGGTGAGTTTATCACAATGGTTTGTCAAGAACGAAGGTTGTATCTCCTATATACTACAACGGTTAGTCAATTGTTGTAGTATGTCTAGACTTTCTACATTGGTAAAATCTATAGCAGTTCCAAAACAGGTGTTGTATATGTCCAAAACCAGTGTAAAAGGTGGTTTTTCCAATAATAACTTCCATAGGGAACATAAAATGCCTTTAAATAAATCTAGTAAATGATCTTAATACCCTCAGTCATTTCACCCTACACCTCCAAAAATGATTTTTGTGAAAGACATTTTGTATTATACAATCTAGAAAGTATTTTTCTAGATTTGGAAAGGACTTTCAAAATCTGAAGTAATTTTCAAAATCCAAAAATAACTTGTGAATTATACAATCCGAAAATATCTATGATTTAAGTATAATCATATCTCAAAAACGATTAGATAAATATTTAGATTTTGAATATATCCAACTCAAAAAATAAATAAGATAATTTATCTATCATTTAAATCTAATAATGGCTTGAAATAAATAAGATCAGATTTTACAAATATAACATTATATATTTTTTCAAAATCTCTGGTTACTTTTTTAAAAAGGTGAAACGCAATAATTTTTTATATGTTTAATATTATGAATCATATCATTAATAATTATTGTTATTAAAATAAATTATTTTTAGAATAAATCAACCGAATAAATTCTAGAACATTATTTAAAGAATATAAGAAATGTGATTATAAGATTATATTTCAAAAACCAACACTATCTTATCTTTTGCAATGAAATTGTGATTTGTTCTATAAAAATTGGGTAGTAAAGAGAATTATTGTGGTTGTTTTCTTGTTCTTAGAAAGAGAAAAGAGAGAGATAGAGTAGCAACATGACCCTCTCTTACGGTTATGTTATGACGCAATCAGTATGGTCTTATAATCTTGAATTAGAGTTCAAGTTGATTCATTCCATTATTTCCTTCTACCTTTTCATCTCAATGGACACTAAGTTTCCCGCCGTCGTTTTTTAGTCGCATCCAACATTCCGACAACCACAAAACAACTACGCAACAATAATATTCACTAACATATATGATTTTTTATATATGGTGAAGGTATTGAGCCAACGTTTTTTGTATTGAGCCTTTATATCCTTTTCTTCACAACCCTATAACCCCTGACCATGTTAGAAGACTAATAAAGTCCATATTGATTGAAGAATGATTGCCATGATTTTCATAAAACTTAACCTTGCAATAAAAGGATGTGACTAACAATATGAAAAAAAAAATCATGATTGAAATGCCTCTGATAGAAAAAGATTTGTTTTTACCAACCAACAATTTGACTGAGAATAAAGCAACAGAGAAGAAAGTTATATTAGGACAATCCTTTATGTCCACCTCATGAAAAAAAAGAAAACAAGCCATCATTCAAACCTTATCATTGGGGAAAATTTTATTTGTTTCACTCAAATATTTCCTTTTCAAGGATGCAACTTTCTCTATATAAAGTTGAACTATCTCAGTTTTCATGAAATTTAATTGTTCATTTGTTCTTTCAATCTTGTGTCAACACCCACTTTCGTCCGGTCAAATAAAGTTATTTTTATAAATGAAAAATAAAAAATAGAAAAAAGAAAAAAGAAAATTTTGGTTCCATTTTGAAAATAAATTGCAGAAAAAGAAAAAAATAAAAAAAAGTGAGAAAAGAAAAAAATTTAAATGAAGCCAATCCCTTAGGGGTTCAGTCAAAAAAATGATTTGATCTGATTATAGCTCAATTTAATGGGTTCATTGAGAAAAAAAAAACAGTTATGACCCAGTGTGATGAAAAATAAAACAGTTTAGTGAAGTCCAATCCATTAGGGGTGTGACAGAAAGAAAAAATGAAATTGTTATTTGCACTTCCTCTAATTAATTGTTATTCTAAAGATTCTCAGATTTATTGCAATTTAAGAGTTTTGATTTGAAAATGATTGGATTTTGAGTTTATATTTAAAAAAAATTAAAATTTATTACAATTTAAAGGTTCTGATTCTATATTTTTTTTAATTTGAAAACTTTCATATTTATTACAATTTGAGAGTTATGATTTGATTTTCTTTTTAATTTTAAGATTTTTGGGTTTATTACAATTTGAAGATTCTGATTTTATTTTCAATTTAAAATTTTTTAAATTTATTGCAATTTAAGGATTCAAAATTTATTTTTCCATTTAAGAATTCTGATTTTATTTTCAATTTAAAGATGCATACTCTATTCCCACACTATATATATATATATATATATATATATATATATATATATATATATATATATATATATATATTCACCCACATAGATAACAAAGGGGGCACAATTCATTCATTTTTCCTCTTTTTCTTGTCACACATTAAAAGTACATTCACAGATTATCTCTTCCTCTGCGTCTCATGTTTCATTTCAGTAACCCATCAACCCAACAAGATTAAAGATTCAAAAGCCCCATTCAAATTTCTGTTGTAGAGTGGAACAAGCTTAATGAATCACAATCTTTTGTTTATGTTATGTTATCCTTGCGAGTTGTAGCTTGGAATATTTTATACCTCTCAAACAAAAGCAATTCACAATCAAAAGTCATTCAGGAAGAGTCATTCACAATAAAAGCCATTCAGAATCAGAGTGGTGACCAGTAGGTTACACAGGTATAATTTCATTTGCATTTCATCTCTTACTCAATTTCAATATCAATTTTTTTTAAAAAAATTATAAAATAAAAAAAAATCAATACACCAATAAACACTTTTTCAATCCAGAACTACGTAGACCCTGATTTTCCATCATAGATAGAAATACGTAAGAGCAAGGTCAATCTTTGTCGAACCCAAAATAAAAAGTATATTTTCTTTATTTTACTTGGATTTCTATTTGTTTTTTATGGAAAATAAATATTTAAAAAACCACACTTATTTTGATCATTTAATTAAAGGTATTGTCTTGGGACGGACATTGTAGGGTGCTAATACCTTCCCTACACGTAACTGACCCTCGGACCCTAATTCGATTTTGCTGACCATTGCCTTATCTTTGATTTTTTATAGTTTTTTATAATAAATTATAGTGGCGACTCCTTTGTTTTATTTTTTTTCAAAAAAGTAATATTTATATTTTTTGTTTGTCTCCATCGTGATCCAGATTGCGACACATAATGATATGCCTTTTTCAATAGCCAAGGAGAGAATTCCTATGTACGTTAGGTTTACAAAGGATGCATTGAAAAAGAAGACAAATTTCATTGAAGAGGAGGAATCTGGGTTAGAAGTTGGTTGTAGTGCAATAATTCAAAAGAAATTGCCCCTTAAATCAGAAGATCCTGAAAGTTTTAATATTGCTGTGACAATAAGGGAAGCATTTGTGAGCAAAGAACTATTGGATTTGGGGGCTAGCATTAATTTAATGCCTCTGGCTATAATGAATTAAATTAATGACTTGAAGGTTAGACCTACCAAAATGACATTGCAGCTTGCTGACAGATCCATCAAACTTCCACATGGTGTAGTGGAATATGTGTAAGTAATGGTGGGAGAGTTTACTTTCCCAATTGATTTTGTAGTGATGGAGATAGAAGAAGATGAAAAGGTTCCTATAATTCTTGGAAGACCTTTCATGAAGATTGTCTAGGGTAGATGTACTACAAAAAGTTCCTATCTACACTTCATGGCTTTTATGGAGAATAAGAGACTAATCGTGGAAAGGAAGGTTAGATTGGACCCTGGAGAAGTTGTTCAATTTCAAGCAGAATTGAGGATAAGGAATTGGAGAAGAATGGGAGCTACCCTGAGCCTCCAAACATTGTAGTGGTTAAAGAGTTCTATACAAATGTTTTGGTTGAAGAAGAGTCAACCCCTTCATATACCAGCTATGTGAGGGGAAAGATGGTTCTTGTTTATGGTGCTACTATCAATGCCTTCTTTGGCATTAATGAATGAAATGAGCACTGGGAATTCTCAAGATTCATCAGTGGAAGACATAGTGTGGAGGATAGAAATGATCTTCACGATCTACACAAGATGCTTGAGCTCAAAGGGAGCTTCCAAAATTTCTTTGTTGTTTTGTTCCTATGCCGAATGTAACAGACTAAAATGTAGAGTTTGATTTATTCTATTTAATGTACTATGATACCTTGTACTTAAATGAATAAAGTGATATCGTCTTATATAATTTGACTCGTGAGAATTTAGTTTTATGTTTAATAGTTTGACAACCCATTAAACTTGTACTTCAATGTGTTGTGTATATGTGTGAGAGAGAGAGAGACAGAGAGAGAGACTTTGTATGATGTTCAAAATGTTTGTGAAAACTTGATCTGTTTAATCTTATTTGTGAAAATATCATGTTTAAACTTTATTATTTTAAGCACCATAAAAAAATAGATTTTTAGAAAAAAAAGTCCAATTTTGATTAAGTGTTGTTAAACAAAAAAGTATAAAATATGTTCATACTTCGTGTGTAAGACGAAAGGATTTTGTTTATAACAAATCATGTAAAACACAAGTATTTTGTTTGACAAATGATATGACACTTTGTGATTTCACTTTTGTATGATAAACAATGTTTTACTTAAATGATAAACACATAGAATAAAGTTAATGTTGTACTTTAAGAAAATACTTTTTATGTTTGTCAACACCTAATTTTGTCCGGATTTATATAATAATTTCTCAAAATATTATTAATAAAAAAATTTTCTTTTAATTAGAATTTTGGAATTTGTTCTTATTTTCTTTCATTTTCAAGAAGTAGAAATAATTTTCAAAGATATGGTTTAATTTTTCTTTTTATCTCTTTCTCATTTTAGAAGAATGAAAAGAATAAAATACAAAAATATTTTACCTTTATCTTGTTAGATTTTTAGTTTCTTTATCAGAATCAGATAAGAGAAAAGAAATGAGATATATAGTTCTTGATCTCTTTCATAATTTCATTTTATTTTTCTTTTCCCAAAAAAGTAAATGATAATAAATAATAAAATTGATAAAAATTGAAATTGAAGCACCCTTCCCATACAAGCTGAACTACCCTCACCACTAGAAAACTCCAAATTCTTCAAAATTTTCGGATTCTCCCGTACGCTCCTGCTTCCTTTCTACTTCTCCAATGCTTCTCCATGCAAAGCTTTCCTCAACAGCAAGAGCATTACCTCTTTATAACAAAAAAACGCTGCTCAGTTCCCTACAATCCCCCTCTGTAGCTATCATTTCCTTATCCTAACAAAATGCTCTGTCCTTGTAACCAAGTGGACTCTCCAACATATGTGTTGCTCATTTTCTTTTTAAAAGAAGATTCACAAAGATCAGGGGACACCATTCTCATACATTATAATTTCTTCTTCACCTCTTACTCGAACCTCATAACACAACAACCTGCTCTCAGTCCAGAAACAGACCATTCAGATCATTCAAGAAGAAAGGAAATCTAACAAGAACACGTTTGAAGTAAGGAACGAAGCCACAAGAGGTATGTTATTACTGTTCTATTCTATTTGTATTCTTTCTGTAGCTTCTTTGTTTTTCATGTCACTTTAATATGTATCATTGCTTCACTTATCATATACATTTAAAAAACTCAAACAGATTTTAAGTCAGACATGAATTTTTTTCTCCATAATCAAGTCAAAGCCAAATAGTTAATAAAATGAAAAATAAAGGAACCATGAATAAGCTTACAAGTGCAAAAAATGAGAGCCTAGGAGCAGCGAAACAGTACAAGTTTCAGGTTCGTTTCCTGCCGCTCCTACCCGTCTCCATCTCCCACACCTTCCCCCCTCCGGTCAATCTCTCCGACTCTCCCGCCGGCGAGCTAGCCCACCGAAAGCGACACCACCTCTCTCAATCTTAGCCACCCCAAAACCGTGAGCCACACCCTCTCCCTCTCCATCGTTCACCACCGTAGGTGGTCCATGGTGCCTTGCGTTGCGATGCTGGTCCACCCTTCACCGAGACCTTCCTCCACCACCGTGGTGCACCACTAGTTGTCAAGAATCGCCACCACCGCTTTCTCACAACCCTGGTCTCCAAGCTTTGCCCTCACGAACAGTGCCCCTACTCTCTTCATGTCTCTTAACCTTTCTTTAAAAAAAAAGAACTAATTTGGTTAGGTTAAGTTGAGACATATATTTTTGTTTAGGTTTAGGCCATTTGTTTTTTTTAATTGCGAAGATAACATAGGGTGAAGGTTGACAGTGGTTGGGGAGTGTTTGAGTGGTGATAACGAGGGGGCGTGCCCCAAGTTTAATCATTATGTGTTAGGGAGAAGAATGCAGAAGGGAGGAAGTGAATTGGGTGGAGGTACATTGTGAGAGGTTAGTGCGCATGCTGACTTTTTGGGCTTAGCCCAATTAGGAGTGAGATTAATTAAGAATGAATAGGGGTTGATAGATTTGGCTTAATCATTTGGCAGAGCGTAAGGAAATTGGGAACATTAAGCTATTACACGTGGATTTTGTTCCCAATTAAAGCTTTGTGTGGCTGTAATGGCCAAATTAGGATTCTTGCCACCTAATAAAAAAGGGAAATGTCTAAAAAAAAGAATTGGGCTCAATGTATATTAGCATCCCATTTTATTTTAGTTTTTTTTTCTTCTCTCTTCGTGTTCTTTTCTTTTTCTTTCCTTTTGTCCAATTTTTATTTTGCAGTTTTATTTTATTTAAAGTTATACAAATTTTGTATTTATTTTAGTTTAAACAAATTTTCTTTTTTTATTAAAATTCCCAAGTGATAGTTCACATTACACAGGAGCTATTTTTTAGAATATTTAATTTTAGTTGAACTATCAAAGGTTCGTGCGTATCATGCTATATTCAAAATAAAATTTAACTTTCAAAATTATAAAAATACTAAAGAGAAAATACCATCAAATTTCTACAAAAAAAACATAAACAATATCAAGTTTTCAAAAAATTAAAAAAAATATAAAAAACATCAAAAATTTCTAACAATTAAAAAATATCAACATCTCAAACAATTTTCAATAAAGAACTACGTAACCCTGATTTTTCGTCTTTGATGAAAATACGTAGGAGCAAGGTCAAACCTTGTTGGACCCTAAAAAGTAAAAATAAAAAAATTATTTGTTTCATCTGCATTTTATCCCTCTTTGAAAAATAAACATTTTTGAAATTCATACTCATTTTACTTATTTACAACACACTTATATATGTATCATTTATTCAGATGTTGTCATGTTTATATAAGTGACATCTGAAGAAATAAGTACATGTCTAAGTGGTTACCATGTTCATATAAGTGGTTTGTCATGTTTATATAAGTAGTTAACTGAGTATGACATCTGAATAAGTACGTAAATGTTTAAGTGGTTAACCATGTTTATATAAGCGGTTAACTGAGGATGACATATGAAGAAATACATCTAAGTGGTTTACCATGTTTATATAAGTGATTTGTCATGTTTATATAAGTGGTTAAATAAGTGGTTTGTCATGGAAAATTCAACAGAAAATATGGTTAGCTCAGTTAGCTTAAGTGGTTAGTTCCGTAATAGTTTCATATACATGAGTTGTAATTTTGCATTTGACGAAATTATCCTTCTATATATAACAAAAACAAATACATTCTTTCTCTTTCGTTGATAAAACCCATGTGATAAGTAAGAGTGTCAAATAAGGATTATATGAACAGTAATGTCAAAATATTGTTTTCATTATTAAACTACCTTTAACTACTTTAACTAAAGAACTAAAGAACGAGAGTTTTTCTAAACGAGGATTATAACAAAATTTTGATAATGCGTCTAACTATCTTTATTATATGTTAAAGATATTATGAAAAACTTTTAAAAATTATTTCTCAAGTTAAAATATCGTCTATTATTTTAGAAGCTGATATAGTAAAATCTTAAAAAAAAAAAAATAGATAATTCAATATTTTTTGTTGTGGATTTTACCGTAATCAATTAGTAAATATCTTTTTATTTGACAGAACTCATTTTAGCATTTTTTTCCCATTTAAGATTTCCTCAATTTATTCATTCATATTTAATAGTAATAATAATTCTGAAAATAAAAAGGTAATACTAATAATAAAATATATTTATTTTTCTTTCTTAACTTAAATAATCTTAAAAAAATTCCATTTTATTTCTCATTATTTATCTCGTTTACTCAGTTATGTATTTTCCCTCTATATCAAATTCGATTTTAAAATATAAACCTTCCTCTCTTTATGGACGCTTCATATTCATCAAAGTTCCATGATTACTGTAGAAAAATCTAAATGCGCGAGGTACAGGTCGAAGAAGAAAAGAAAAATGTATAAAGGCAAAGCACGATTTCCACGTGTCCATTATTTCGCGGCTTAGTCCCAAAGAAAATAAAGAACCTAACTATCGTAACATCCATTATCCAAGAAGACCAAGACGCGAATTTCCTTTTTCTCTCCCGAGAAAACCAGGCAATTTTCCCGAGAAAAGCAGGAGTAGAAGAATACAAGAGGGATCGATGAGGGACTTCATTTGGTGATAAACGCACTCGAGGACGATGGTGAGTTCGATTCGTCATGGAGCCAAACCAGATTCTGTCATTGCGGACCACCACAACTGATCCCGAACATGTGAAGGTCATTCAGTGGGAGGACTTCCAGCACGATCTCGCGAGGTTGGCGAGTCTCTCTTCCGCATTGGGCGAAGCCAAGGAGAAGAAGCGCAACCTTCACCACAAGCTTGAGTCTCTAATCCAGGTAGGGTTTTAGACTTTTAGGTTTAGGTTTTGGTATAGGTTTAGTCATTGCTAATTTCCCAAACTGGTTTTAATGGTTTATCTTGTTGAAACCCTGAGTTTCTTTAAATTAGGAAGTTATGTTTCTGCTGTTGACGTCTTTACTGTAATAAATGAAAATTGTAAGGAAATGGAGTTGGAGTTTGGTGGCCGGAGGGTACGCGTGTTTGGTCTCCTGGAGAATCTGAGCGTGGGGAAGGAAATCGTATTTTTAGTTTGATTTGGAAAGTATTGGCGAAATGAGGGAGAGAGACGAAAACGTGGTGTTAAATGAGATTGCATTTACTGTGAGAATTATTAGAAGCGAACTGTTTGACTTTTTGTTTTTCACTTGTGGCCCGTTTGCAAAATGGGTTTCATCGTTTGAGTGGCTCCATCGGCTTATGACTGTTATTTTATTATGATGATTTTGGTTATGGATTGTGGTTTTTAAGTTGGTGACCAATAGGCTTCAGCCTCAACCTCTTTTTAGTGGGGTTGAGGTTTACTAAGGCTGGACTGATGATCTCTCATCACTCTTTTTGAGCGTAAGTTGGTGAAAGAACCCCTTGGTAACAGCATGCGTATTTATGATGGTTGAATCAAGTGATCATTTTTCTGTTTTTGGTTACAAAAGTTGTGAAGGGGTGGAGAGGTTAGTACCTCAATGTTTTATTCTTTGGGTGAGGTTGAACCTAAGCCTTAGAAACATGGAGCTTTGATCCTTAGTAACTAAATCAACCTTTGTTGGCTTCATTTCTCTGTCAATAATTAGTTCCGTTAGTAAATGGAAGGACTTTCCATTAATGAACAGATCTCAGTAGGTGTACAATTATTGGCGTGCGTGACTTTTTTGTATTGCTTATCTTGGGTCTTAACTGGTAATCGTGCTCAATATGATTAGTCCATGATATCTGAACAAAAGGAAATGAAATGCTTGGATCGCAGTTTCCAACCCAGAATGCCCTGCAAAGCATCATGAAGTGTCATGTCTATCAGGCTGAGTCATTGAAGTCTGTCACATTGCAACTCACTATTGTGCTTGGAGTTGCATGAATCAGTGCTGCTATTCCATAAGACATAAACCTCTTTTTTGGCCCTTAGAGAACAATGTTGTTTGGTGCTGTTTATTGGGGGCAATCTTGGGATTTTGTGTCCTCTCCCCTTGTATTTGATCAGAACACAGCACTAATTCCCACTCTCACTCCTTTGAATGGTTAATTATCTCACTACTCTTGTTAGTTTCTTCTCTATTCGATGCAAACCATCCAACCCAGACCTCTCAGCTGCATTTCTGTCCAACATGGCACTTTGGTGGAGTATAGGCCTACTCATAAATGTGTGGAAATCTGGCTCACCATTTTGTGTTCTCTATTGTTCACATCAAATGAGGATGATCTCTTATCCCAGAGCTCTCAAATGCATTACCAGCCAACTAACAATCTGTATTTGTGGAACTCTAGCACACCATTCTGCGGCTACTTTGCTCACATCCTTTAGGGTCTTTTCTGTTCAAGTGAAAGAGGGTTGGATATACATACATACATATATATATATATACATACATACATACATACATACATACCTACATACATACATAATGCCTACATATATATATATATATATATATATATATATATATATATATATATATATATATATATATTTGTGTTTGTGTGTTTTTTTTTTTT
>Ga0209700_104792_pt1 | contig 23803 bp, 8 predicted proteins | sample SiratroredBW_FD_187528 | JGI IMG/M metagenome (GOLD analysis project Ga0209700, IMG submission 187528) | Root nodule microbial communities of legume samples collected from California, USA - Siratro red BW (SPAdes) (version 2) | ecosystem: Host-associated > Plants > Roots > Nodule | place: USA...
TAGTCTGTTCCTCCTGAGTCGGAATAGAGATTAATTCATCTACTGTCCATTCCTCTTTCTGAGCGTTATATGAAGTCCTCAGCATATCAAATTCAGAAGGAAGAGAATCCATAATCTGTCATACTAAGAAATCCTCCCCCAAAACAACCTTCATAGACTTGAGCTTGTGGTACCAGTTAGTGAGTTTCATTACATGCTCACGAACACCACCAACACCATCATACTTTGTCTTAGTCAACAAACTCAGATAGGTAGACTTCTCAGTCTTATCAAATTTCTTGAATTTGTTTCCCACATCTGGCAAGAATTTCTTAACATTAGAAGCTTCAGGAATATTGTCCTTAATAGTCTTCTTCATGTTGTGCTTCATGGTCATCAGACAAATTTTGTTAGAATGGATCCATCTGTCATATTTTGTCTTCTCCTTAGCAGAAGATGTGGCAGTAGGTACAAGAGGCTCATCTTCAGTGAGAGCAGAATCAACACACGAGATAGCCAAGAACAATTTTACCAATTCCATCCATTCCTCAAAGTTCCATTCAGTTTGATTAAGGAACCTAAATGCATAGGCATAGCTGGAACTGAAGATCATATTATCAATACAAATTAATCTACAGAGTATGTTGAGTTTCAATAACAATATCATATCTTTAAGGCTAATACCGAAGAGATATTGAAAACCTTAAAAATATAATCAACTATTCACCAAGAATCATATAACAAGATAAACAAACTGAAGGCTATGTTTACTTATCAACACAAATCTTGATGCAACAATAGGAAAATATAATATTTATACTTTAATGTCTCAACACAATTCCTCTCACGAAGGTGAGCTCACAATTATGCAAAACATCCGAACAATATCTTCAACATTTGACATTTTATCATAATTCGTTCCGCGAAGGCGAACTCTCAATTATGAACCATGCCCAACAATATTCATCAGGAGAAATATATAATACAAGTTATAATGATTAAGCAACAAGATCAACATGATCAATTTATAATTTTTTTTTACAGGTTACTATTCATCATCTTCAACCTCAAGAAGACCCAAACTGTATTTTGCTTGTTTCTCCCTCATTCGGACACCAAATTAAGTGATTCTTGTTGTGTTAGATTCGTATTAACGAGCTCTACAGCATTATGGGACTGATTTTACGAAAAAAGCTTTCAAAAATTTTGGGTTCTGCACGAAAAAACGAAGAACGAAATTCGGCCCTCTCATGGCATCTCCCTTAATTCTCAACCAAAATTAACGATTCCAAGTGGGTTATGTTCGGATTATTGTCCTCTTTAAAATCCCTATGGTATGAGAACCTAATTGTCTCATGGAAGGGTTTGATTTTGAATTTCTAGGTTTAGGGTTCATGAGTACAAAACGCATATCACTTCCATTCCTCATCAAATTAACTAATTAAGGGTTCCATTTGTTTGAAAAGGATATACAACAAGAAACCCTCAATCAATTTCACAATTAAATTAACTCTAAAGGAAAATTCAAATCAAGCAAAGAAGTTTCAAAAGACAATGACGTACTTTACAGCAATAAAAGGTCTGAAAATTGGCTCTGATACCAATTGAAAGATTTATCCTTTAATATTTATTATATTTAGTCCAATTAATGCATGTCAAGTACAATCATACATTCAATATTAAATCAAATACTTACCTGGAACTGAAGATGATGCCATTGTAATTATTGATCAAGAGAATATTGAATTTCCCTTTATGTAATTGAGTAAGAAAAGATCCTAAGAAAACACAACAGAGAAGAAAAGAGCATAGAAGGGTGTTTACGATGTTAAACCAGGAGAATTAGGCAGCGTACAAAATACTACTTTATTCTTCTCTTTAATAGGCTAGAGAAAAACTAATATCTGGTTAATCGTAGGGACCCTTCTTTATTAATATAATTAACATAGGATTAAGCCCACCTATTATCAGCCTGTCCATATCACATAATATTCACATCCCATAATCCATAATAATACTTTAATAAATCTGGATTAATTATTTTAATTTATGTATGTCCATAAGGATTAATTAATCCAACATGGTATATTGAGATGAGGAAAAAACAAGAAAGGTTAGGGGTAGATGCACAAATAGTCTACAAAATGGCTAGTCAGATAATATTCCAATAGACAGTCAATTATGGTAGTTCGGATGTCTTCTTTTTCTTCAATTCTTAATGTTGCAACCTTATTTGGCAGAATATGTTGTTTGCTATGAAGGTAGAAAAAAGATGGTCCAATCTCAATATTGCTTATTCTAAGCTTTTCAACAACCTCTCTTAGGAGATGAGGGTGTCATCCAAAGGTTTAAGCACTTACATAACATTTAGATAGGGTAGCAGGGTTCGGGTAGATATTCAAGGTTTGGATAGATGTTTCTCTTATAAGTAGTCTTTACTTGTTAGATGACATTGGGTTGAACATTTACGTAATCGATTGTTTGATATAAAAGTGGGGGATTAGAGGAATTATCATCTAAAGGAGGGGTTAGTCAATGGTTTGGTTTGTCCTCATCATCATTGATTTGGATGGTCGATTGTTTGGGTGGATGGAATGAGGTGACTCGGGCAATAGAAGCTTGAAGCTAGGAGAAAGCTTCTATAGGAATTGCTATTATGTGAGTAACTTCAACAACTTTTTTAGTTGGTTTGTGGTGTTACATCGTTAGTCTCCTTCTGAAAAGTGGTTAATTGTCTTAAAAAACTCATTACTACTCTACTTGGGCAGTAGCAACACTTGACTCATTGTCATTAGGCGTGAAGTCTTTTAACTTTTGGATCTTGTAGTCCAAACTACCATTAGGAGGAAGACAATGTTTCCTTTTGAGATAAATCCTTCCTTTTTGCATTTGTGAGCTTTCTTATCTTCTAATTGAGTTCATAAATTTGGAACACTTTACTGAATTGAGTATCCTTCTATGATGGACTTAGATAGTTAAGTCAATGAGTCATTAGCTCATTAAAATAAATAAAAAAATATAGCCTCCTTCAATTTATTGAGGTATATTTCTATTTAAAAATTTTTAACATGATTAAATAAGGTTTGTGTTAACTTCTCACTTAAAAGGATTGAGACGATTAGTATTGTTAACGGATTATCAACAAGTGTACTGAGTCCTCAAGTAGTATAATAAATAAGATAAGTATCGTTTCTACAGGGAACGAAGTTTAATTGAGAACCAAATATATATATCAATAGATGGTGAATACGAGCAATTAATAATGATGAGTTTGTTAAAGAAATCATAACAAGAAAACAATTAAAAGAGATAAAATTAGTACTAAAAGCCTTGGGATTGAATTGTAACTGACTCTCCTCCCCATACACTCATAATTAAGTAATTATGTCATTCTATTAAATAACCCATATGTACAAATCAAAACCTTTCCAACTTGATTCCTCTAATATTGAAATTCATAGATTAAAATATCTAGCTCTATTCCTAGTTACTAGATTAAATTAATCAGCATTAAGAGCATTTACAATGAATAGCAATTACGTTATACTTCATTCCTGAACGTATACCTGTAATGAGTTAACGTTTATTTCTAATTTCAAATAATACTTTCCAGTCAAAATAAGAAATCCGAGATATACGAAAGCTAAACAAAACGTTAACGAAGGCAATTAAAATGAATGACATAAAAATAATAATAAGAGTGCATATGAAAGTGAGACTTTACATTTAATCCCAAGAAGAAAAGAAATTAGCTACGCATGGTAGCCATGAAAATACAACGGAAAAGGAAAAAGGAAAATTCTTGATCACAAAAGTGCTTCCAAAGATCTTCCAAAAGATGATGATACTTTTGTTCATCCTAGCCTTCCTTTTATAAAAGATTTCTGCTGTCTGTTACAAGGTGGCGGCTGTTATTTCGCACTTCATACCTTCAATGGCGTTGACGCTTTCGTTCAGAATTTCTTTTCTGATTTAAGTGAGTTTTAGCTCAAGCTCGCCCTTTAGCGTAAGCAAGAAGTCACTTAAAATCGATTTTTCTGCTCCTTTCCTTAATTACAGCGTTCCTCATTCTCTCTTTCTTCGAATCTTACCTAAATCTCAACAACATTCTCTTTCCACAACCAAAAACGCATTAAACAGAAAAATAAACAATAAAATCTCTAACTAAACAAAATCCCTAAAAATCCTATAATTAAAACAGAATTAATACTAAAAATTCTAACAAATCTATACGTAATTACCCAACAATAATCAGTTATCAAGTATTGTCTAGTAATAAACATTATTTTTGTTTTCTTTTATCTTTGATGAAAAAAAAAGTTTATGTACAAACGAAGTGGGAGGTTGAAATGATTTTTCTTTATTAAGATAGTAGATAATATATCTCTCAAAATATAACATGGTCCATAAACCTAATATTAGAATGAACATTAATTTTTAAGATTTTAAAATTTAAAATCCTTATCTAATTTATGAATAATTAATTGTATTTTAAAATAAAAAATATTTAAATATGACATCAATTCATTAAAATGAAGTTGAAATTGTATGAATGTAATTATGTATTTCTTTTTGGATATTTGGACTTTTTTCACTCTTGTAATGACTTTGCTTTGTAGCTTTCGATATCAAGTCTTCGGCTTTGTCGTTTTAGATATTGAGTAAATATTTATATTCCTTTTCACATTGCTATTTGTCGTATTTTTCTTGTCCTATACAAGAATATGCAATTGCACCAGTGGACATTAATATAAAATAGGAAGAAAATATAAAATTGAAATTGAGTCACTATAAGTGAAAAAAATTGAAGTTAATTCTCTTATAAAGAATTCTTTTAGACTCGAAGTTCAAATATTAATTTAGGAGCATCAAACATCACTTTATTTTATAAAGATCTAGTTAATTTAATGACAAAATTAACTACCAATGACTTTGAAATTTGAGATAAAAGGAAAATTGTTCCCTGAAAGCTAACTCATTTAAGTTCTTTATTATCAATAAAAGAAGGGTTTATATATATATATATATATATATATATATATATATATATATATATATATATATATATATATATATATGGCACATGATCCTCCATTATTTTTAAAGTCATATCATTCCCCCAATAATAATAAATGAAATTAATGTTATATTCTATGCATGAAATTGACAGGTTCTGGAATAGCACAAACAACTATTAACATGGATTCTTCTCTCTATTTATATATATCTACTTTCCATCCTATATCCTCACATATTTGTATTTTTTTTTTTTTTCCTTCTAAGATGGCTTACTATAAGAAGGTTTTGATGAAGATAATTTTGCTATTGGTGGTTCTCTTATCAATGAATATGGCAAAAGCAAGGATGCCCCTTTGGATTTCAGAGCCTCACAAACCAAGTAAGTGACCTACCATCCCTACAACAAATTATTAATTAATAATTTAAATTTAGTTTATCATTGTTTCTATTGTTCTACCTCTGAATTCAAATATAAGTAAATAAATATGTTTACATTGATTAAGAATATTAATTTTTTTCTCATGTACTTTTCTCTATTACCCTCAATCATACCATTGAAGGTGATGATGTTTGAGACTAAAAGTAAGGATATTTTCAATACCGAAATGTTAAAAATGATTTATATTTAAATTCATTAAATATGGCTTCTTATTTTCTTATGTTTAAAGTTCAGAAGAAATAACAAGAATAACGAATGAGTGCTTAAAAATTAAATTATCTTTATCATAAAAATCTTCAATTTCATTTTTTGTATTATTTACTATCAATATTTAGTTTATGTGGATTACTGATTATTCATTTTCAACATTTTTTTGGGTACCATTAAGATGGACGCTTCCTTACAGCTGGTGATCCAATAGGTCACAATTATCCTCGTCGTCCTCCTAGTCCGTGAGAACTGAGAAATATAATTATATAATTATATTGTATTGTTTGGTTTTCATTGTTCACACAAATTATGTATATGTTTTACTCTTTTATTTATAATTTAATAATCATATTGTACGATGTGGAAGAAAGATAGAGTGGAATTATGATTGTGACAGATTAGACCTATTCCTCTGTAACTATGTGATGTATTATTTTAAATTTCGAATTTTAAAATTATAAATTATCTTATTTAATAAATATATAAAATTAAAAATAATACAAATATTAAATTTTAATTTAGTAAAATAAAATAATATAATAAAGATGTCAATAAACAAATCTGCTCGTTATAATAAATTCGATGGGTACCATTTTTGCTTTTATCTGTTACAGAAAAAGCATAATTATTGTTTAGTATGTATGTGTATTTGCATATTCGATGATATTTTATTTTAATAGGTTAAACTTAATATTTAATTAATTATAATTTTAGATAAGTTATATATTTTTTACTTTATGTGAATTTATTTATTATATTTATAACAATATATATATATATATATATATATATATATATATATATATATATATATATATATATATATATATATATATATTTATATATATATATATATATATATGTATCAATATATAATAGGATATTTATTTTGTATATTGTGTTAATCTATAGGAATATACGGTGTCTTATCCTCATTTAGTGTTAATTATAATAGTAAAAGATAAATAAAATATGTGTAGATTGCTATTTTTGGTATAAATGGTAGTTTTTCTTTACTTTTTTTTTATCTTGCCCATGAGTTTTAGGTTGTAATTTAAAACATTATTAAGTAAATAAAAATAAATTTTTATGTACTAAATAAAGTCCTCAAAATATATATAATATATATATATATATATATATATATATATATATATATATATATATATTATGCATATTGATATAAACAAGAGTGAGAATTAATGTTGATCTTGTTGAAATTACTCTCCTCCAATGAAAGATATCCAAATTTGTGTTGTTACATGTAATGTTAATGGTGATTGGATATTTACTATTATAAAGTTAAGTATATATAAAGAGATTATTCATATAAGTAACAAATTAACTATCATACTAATAAATTATTAACCAATCATATTCCTATTGCTGTAAAAAAAACCAATAATGAGTGTACAAGAAAAGATAAATCTACAGTACAAAGACATGGAATAAAATCTGTTAATGAGTTTTTTTATTTAACTAGCTACAACTACACCACGTCTTCAATTCAATGGTACGAGAAAAGATAAAATATAAAATATAAATTCAAATTTAAAAAAGAAATCGATTATTAAGTATGTTACTGTGACTCTAATTTTGAAATAGTCCAAAAATTCTATAGCATTTGCAATCAAACTCTTATAAATAAACAAAGTATTAACATGTATTTAAGGTTCAAAGTACTACATAGAGTATTCAGATACATCAAACTTATGTATAACTATCCACACATACAAAAAGAAAGACCATTTCAAGGTCATAAAGTCTTTAACTACATCAAAACATATATACACGACAAAAGGCAAATCAACTTAAGGTCATATTATCATCAAATACTGTACCAATTCAATCATACCGAAACATGTAGATGTATGTAACCATGGTACATTGGTTTCCTTTCAACCTCTAATATACTGGTTTCATTTCAACGATAATGATTACATACAGGTCTATAAATCAGTCATCACACATGATACATCAATTCCATCAAACAACACTCAAAATGTTCTCACATGTTTCTATCTAACATCATTACTTAAAACACTTCAATCAAACATACCAAATAAGAATAAATAACTAAACTCAATCGGTGCTCAAGAACTAGTCAGACTTGCAAGAAAAACTTGAACATTAATAATCATATATCTGAATCTTTTATTCTAGAGTTCTATTTGAAAGTAAATAACTAAATAAGTTACTAGCTTCTCTTACCTCAGACAATTATCTCTTGTCAATTCCTTAATCAAGTTAAGAGAAACACTTTTTCTAACTGTTCTTATCAATATTGATAATAAAAACTTAACGAAAAAATAAAGAATAAAAGATCTTTAAAACAAATAAGTGTTTGTATATCTCTCCAGTTATGTATATCAACCTCACCAGTCATGTATGACTACCCCTAACTATCATGCATACTTTCACAGCTTACCGTACTTCTTCGGCCTCTTGCCTACTCCTTTCCAGCCTAGCCATAACCAGTATGCATAACAGCAGGACCAACCATACATAAAAGGAAAGAACTGAAATTCATAAATAGAAAGAACCTTAAAGCGGAATACTTCAGACATGTTTCTGATACACAGGATCCTCATAAGAGGCAAGTGTAGAGCATACTTCATATCTACGTTGCCATACCAGTTCATCGTACGTGGCGTTGGCTGAGGGCGTTACGCTATCTCAGATTATTTCCGATATACCCAGTGTGACAAGGGTACAGTGGATCCCTGAGGTCTTAGCGATACGTAAAGCTTATTATACCCAGTGTGACAAGGGTACAAGCCGTAGCCCAAATTTCCAGCCTATATACGATTACTTATCTGGAATGTCTCTACCAGTCAGTCCCGGAACCTTATATCTACATTATGAGAGATTTGGAGAGAGAGAAGAGAAGAGAGTTTAGAGAGTCATAGTTTACAGGCAAACACTGGTCTTATTTCTGTCTCTCTCTACTTACTCATCATAAATATAAACATAATGCACCCGGACTTTTGAATTGAGACACATTTTTCTGGCTATCAGTTAGGCTCTGATACCACTCGGAGGTATCTTTCCAGTTATGTATATCATGCACACATCCCAAATAAGTATCTTCTCTCAAAACACGTAGTAATCAATTGCCTTAATTGTCACTATTTTAGAATAAATATTATTCAAAATCTAGTTTCTTCCACTTTCTTCTGAAAGGATTTAAAAAGTTTACAAGAAATCATAATTTACTTTTTAACATTTGAAATAAATAACATTTCCTCTTTGGCGGCTTTCAACCACACCAATTAGGTAACACGTCAACCAATTCAACCCATGTCTTTTATTGTAGAAAAATCATAGTCAAATATTGTAGGCATGTATCTTGGTAATAGAGTCAATTATCTAACAAAAATAATGTGAACCAAAGAATGACTCAAAATGAAAAAGGATTGATTTAAAATATAAAGATTTTAAAAATGTGTTCCTAGAAATATGATTGATAAAGATAATCAAATGAATGATTATTAAGAATATTAAGAATAAAAAAATTTAAGATAAAAAAGAGTAATATACTAATCTAACTTTATTTGAATTTATATTTAATTAATGTAAGTAATATTAATTAACTAGTGTTTTTACTAAAAATATTAAATTATTCAATTATAACCCTTCATTCCTAAGTAACTAGAAAAATAATACAAATTCTTGAAATATTCTATAAAAAGATTTATAAAGGTAAAAAGAAAATTATTTACAATACACACCAAGTGTTAGTGCAGAGATATCAATAGTGTTTACGAAAGAAAAAACAAATATTACTTAAAATGTTACATATTTACCATATAAAAAATTATAACATGATCATTTTCTATTGATGAGTTTTGAACACTTCATTCTCAAATAAGATGTAAGATATAATATATAATATTTAAAGAATACTCTTCTTTAAAAAGCTACTGAGTTCTTCTCAAAAATATTGAAAGATATCTTTCTTTCACTTTCTTTTCTTTTTCTTCTCTCTCCCTTACTTTCTCAATAATATTTTTTTCTACATTCTCTCTAATTTTTTCCCGTCTTTATCTCTTCTATATTTAAATTTGATTACTTCCTACATTAACCGAGAAGTTAGAGACCATATCTATCAAATCAAATTTTCAAACAAAGTAAGTTTGTATTTATCTTAAAGATTTTCTATTTTCTCAATTTCTTTATGATTTTGTCATCAATCTTGATGTGGTCATTTGAGAAAGTGATCCTCCCAACTTTGTTAAGATTATACTAAAATTTGGTAATATCTGAATACTTTGCTCTAGGTCTCTAAATTTTGTATAGTTTGACTGTTTGAACTTAGAAATTTGCTTTGAAGGGAAACATTTAAGGTAAGGGAAGCTATTAATATTTTCTTATAGAACCTTAGGATTGATACGAAGGTGACATGATCATGGTATCTTGAGTTTTATGTAGGGTTGTGTGTTGTTGAGGATGTTTCTAATGCTTGAGTTTGAGATGAGATTTGTATATTTTAATTGAATTGAATTTGTTGTGTTTAATTAGTTCTATGTTAGATTACCACATTTGATAGTTGTATTTTTTAAACTAATTTTGAATAAAATTTTGAAAATATATTTGTTTTATTGTATGAGGTTGATTTTTGGATATTTTCGCTCAAACTAGTCAATTCTCACTCAAATAAAAGTAATACTACAACTCAACCTTGTTTTTTCAATTTTGCTTTTGCTCAAGTAAAAAAAAAAAAAAAAAAAAAAAACTATATGCCAAATCTTCACTCAAGTTAAAATATTTTCGCTCTAGTTAGATCATTGTCACTCAAGCTAAAAAAAAATTATGTTTCTTTTCTTTTCTTCTTGTCTCTTCAATAAATTTTACTGTATATTAATGTATGTTTTAAATGTGAAATGAATATTATGTTCTAAATTTAATTGATCTGGTATTTTATTTAAATAAGTTATATTATATGACGATGTTTACTGAGATTGATAAAATTTTATGAATTTATGGTTACATATCTTGAATTATATGTGAACTGTTGTTTGATTTATGTATTAAGTATTGACACCTATATTGTAACAGAGATCTTCTTACTTCACTAATGGTCTAAGTTACATATACTAAGATATCAGGTGGTGAGAAGTTGAGACAAAAGTTCTTACACATCGACATGTGTAGATGTGTGAACCTGGGTAGTAATGAACTTAGCGTAATCTATGATTCTTAGGTTCACTTGTAAGTTCAAGTATTGGATTGGATCAAATGTTAGTATCTAGCATGTCATACTTAATACGAGTCTTCATCTAAAAGGCGTCAATCGATATTTCGCTTGTTGAATATCCTTAATTGTATAAATCCATGTGTGATTGATAGTGTTGTACATTGGTATTTGAAGGAGATTGAATGGTTGTGACATGTGGATTAAAATATATTCTTTTATATACTTTTTAAAAATTTATTTTAATAATTTACCCTTGCATGTCTTGCTTGTCTTATAATGTCTTGCTTGTCTTATAAACTGTAATGATTGTATTATATACGCAAAGAGATATAAGTACAATATAGGAGTAACATCTGGAAAATAATTTTATATATATGTGTTATGTATGTTTAAATTTATATTTTGAATTTCTATAATCTCTTTGCAAAAACCTTTTTGAAGGCTTTTCTTTGTAAAGTAATTTGAAAGGATTTTATTATCACTGAGTGATATAATTAATTATCATGTTTTTCTATAAACCACTTTGAATCAATATAATCAATTATTATTAATTACAATCCATTATTTGTGATTGTTTTTAAATTACTTATCATAATTGATTATTGATTAAAATAAGTGATCATATGCTAAACTTGTGAAAATTACTTTTATCAGGATAATCGATTTTTATTTGAGATAATAAATTACATAATTCATTATATATTTAACATAATCAATTATTATGTTCAATAGATAAAAATAATAATTTTCAAAGCAAATTTGTTCAAAATTATCTTAGAGATTGATTCATGTTTTATATTTTTATTATGTTAAGATAATAAGCAATGGAGAAAGAATAGTCAACAACAAAAAATGCAAACGTCATCAAAATCATCATCAAATCAATACATCATATTTTGCTAACAAATGAAACCTACTAATTATATACTTATAAGTATTGTAGAATAAATTCGTGTAAAGAAAATGAAATATCCATTATAATTAATTAAGTAATATTTAAAGGTTAAAATTTGGTTTTAAATTTGATAAACCTCAAATTAGATATGACAAGTAAATTTGTATATGTGGTATTGTCAAAATCTTCTCGATGTTAAAAGGAAATATTCCAATTGACCTAGTACAAATATAAATAATATTTAACTTTTTAAATTTGGTATAACGATGTAACAACCTAAAAATTTTATAACATTTCTCATTCAACTCTAATAGAAACACTATAGATAAATAAAATATAATTTCAGACCATAAAATAATTAATACATAAAAAAAGAATAAATAAAAGAAGAAAAGAAGGAAAAGAAGAAAATCATTTTTTTAGCTTGAGTCAGAAATTCTAGTTTGAGCGAGAATCTCCTGTTTAAGCGAAAATTATCTCACTTAAGCGTAAATAGTTTAGAAAACACTCCATTTCAAATATTGTTTTCGCTTGAATGAGAATACCCTTGTTTGATCGAAAATTTTTTCTCGTTTTAACAAAAAACTACTCACTTAAGTAAAAATAATTTAAAGAACACCTCATGTGTATATGTATATACATATACATATTTACATATGTATTCTCAATAGCATTCAAATACAAAAAGTAATAGCAACCAATAACACATATTTAATAAGGAACTACCTTCAATTTTAATAAAGTGTATAAAATCAATAAAAGAGAATTGTGCATCCAAAAAATCTTGACTCATGCAAAACCAAATTTTAAGTGCTAGATAAAATTCGAAAAAGAAAATGAGAAGTGCTTTCCTCACACTTTTACACATAAAACATGTAGTCAAACCCCTATATTGAACCTTGCTTTCGGTAGGCATACAATTATACAACAACTTCCAGAGACCAAAAGATTTAGTAGGAGAAATGAAATAGACTTTATTAATGTTGTTTTGCATGAACACAATGCTGATATAGTCTAATAGATAAACATGTGTTGGTTAGCAAAATAGAAGTCATTTATGGCATGCATATTTAAATATGTATATTCAATGAGATTTACCATAGTATTTCAAATTTTGTAGCCACACGTTGATAAGCCTAACAACTATGGCTTACAAGTGACAGAACCTGAAGCTCTTCTGCCAAGGATCGGGCCAAAAAGGAATCATATTTATTCAAGTCACTCATAGATAACAAGACACAGGTTTCATTTGGTTCTGATTGGCCAGCAAGTAATATGGTATAATATTGGCTCTATATAATAAGAAAAAAAAAATGAAATCCCTGCACATTAAAAGAATGATAGTGCTATTGTATCATCATGGTGTTTGCCATCCAACTATATATGTTGCCACCACAAAGAACAACCATTTGCTTTTGCAGCACCCTAAAATATCACATTTGCACATACTCTATTCCTAATATTACAATATTATATTGTTACCAATTAAAACAACTACATTTTAGGGTTTTTCTATGTTTCATCTTTCAGTTAGCAAATAAGTGTTATTATTTGTCTGTCAAAGGAAAACACAAGGGGTTTCCACATAAACTAAGAACTTCTACTCTTCAAGACAAGAAATCCAAAAAAGAAGAGGCTAAATATCACCACAACCCCTTGGTATTTACTTGAATTTTTAATGAAACTATATGATGTAATCATGTATGCTAAACCAAATTGAAATTTACAAAGATTAGCACAAGAATTTTGGGGATAAATGACAATAACAAAAGTCTATATATTTGGGGTCAGGGCTAAGTTACTCTGAAATCGTTGCATCCAATAAGACCAGTTCTTAATTGTTTATGCATTTCAGAAAATTAGATTTCGGAGACAGACAACTGTGTGATTCCACTTTGCCAAAAATAAATTAGTGTAATTCTACTGGTTCATCTTAATACTCCTAAAACCCGTATTAGTGAAATGTTCATTTAAAATATATCTTTTAAATTTCTAAAATAATTGTAATATGAGTCTAACATAGTATTAATAAAAGTAAATATGATAAAATTTTAAAAACTTAAAATTTATTATATTAAATTTTTATTATAACTATAGAAATAAAGAATAAATCTTATGTAGCATAAATTTATTTACAAACACTTATAAGAGAATAAGATGAAAAAAAAGGAAAATAATTTCTTATAAACTATAATTAATTTATACAAACAACAAAATTATAAATTTAGAAAAATTAGTATAAAAATATTTTATAAAATAATTAATAGTTAAAATAATTTAAATTTATAAAATTTTACCTTACTTTTACTTAAAAATATACCAACTAACTATAGATTTGATACTAGAGTTGAATGACAAAATCTTAAATTGGAACACCCAGAATACAAAAGTATAATTAAAAAAATATTACTAAAAGATATTAACGAAATTCTTCTATGAAAATTAATAATTCTAGAAGTTGAATGCATAAGAAAGATACTGAAAAAAATTAGAAACAGCTTTTGTGGAGACCCCACTTAAAGAATTCGCAGCTTTTGCACCACATATATTTTATCTTCTATCCGACAAAACTTGATATTTTCAGTGTCAGACAATGGAGTCAGGGAAGGAACTGAACTAAACTAAACTGCCTACCAAAATCATTGATCTTTCTTTCAATCTACTTGGTCAAAAATATCTTTGTGGTTTACACTCACTGCTGTTTATTGAATTAAAATAATCATCAATAATTAAAATATCTTTGTATCACGATATAAACTATTTTCCATAAATTAAATATTTTTATAAATTTTAATTATAATATATCAATAGATTTACAAATATTTACTAATGTTATCAGTACATATATAATTAATATTTTTAATATTTATTATTATTATGAATATTGATGTTATGAGATGAATAAATATTTTTTATAAGATTTTTCAATAGGAAGATAAAACATCTTTAATGGTACTAAAGTATCTTAAATATAATATTTATTATCTAGAAGATCTTATACTTGAAGAATACATAAGATCTTCAGTATAGAAAATAAGTTCTTTTACAAAGATTTTTAAAATAATAAAAAATATTTTATTGTAAATTATCTTTTATTATAAAAAAATTATTGTGAGACTTATAAAACATTAAGTTAGAATCTTAAAATATACAATTAAAGAAATAATAAAATTTTGTATTTTATATAATACAGAGAAACATACCAAAATATATAGTGTAAAATCTCAAAAAAGAAAACCTTGCATACGCTTTAAAGATTTTTTTTTTTTTTTGCTTATTCTAATAAATGGACTATCATACTAATAACTAAAAATAACATAAGTTACATACTTTTTTTTATAAAATTTTGTTCTACTTATAATATAATATCATATGTCTAGAAAAAGAAAATAATATATATATATATATAACTCAAATTTATATTTGAAGTATAAAATAATCACACATATCTCAAGCTTTCATAAAAATCTAAAGACTAATACACCTTATGGAAAACTCGTCAAGAATAAAATCCTCCAGAAATTAGCATCAATCATATAAACACATATTAGTTGTTAGTTATTATAGTTTTCTACACCTATTCCATAACGATGATGCAAAAAACTTCATGTATTTAAGGTTGTTCATTGTGCTTACATCACAAAATTTGATACATAATCTATTTCAAATTTTCATTAATTGATATATTTATATACTTGATTTAAATTATTAGTAAAGTCTTAACATCTCCCAGTTCTTATATTTAACATTATAATTTCAATAAAGTTGGATTACCTCCTCATATAAAAATTTATTTATGAAACAATATTTATAGAACACATCCTTTCTTTTAATCATAACTCCAATAAATGCAAACATCTTTCTAAACTAAAACATATAATGCAACCATATATAAAATAATTTATTTTATATTCACTCCTTAGATCAAACTATCATTCAAAAACTTTCATAATATACTCTTTAAAGGAATAACTCATTTAATCACACAAAACTCTTAAAAGAGAAAATTACTTTAATTACTAATAAGTTAAGTGGTATTCTTTAAGAGAAGAAATGATTGTTTTGACATTATTTTCCTTAAGGGTGTCATTGGCACATAAATATTGAAACATTATTGGTTGAGCATATACTTGGATGTGTCCTAAATCCTAAATCAAATTTTTGTAAAAAAGAGAATTATCTCAAAGTCTTATGTTCAAATAACGAAATGGAATTTGAATGACAAAATTTATTGTTTGAGAAACTCACTAGATATTTGAATGATAGTGCTCTATCACAACATTAAATATCACTATTTTAATTCTCAGCTCAAACTACTATATTATCACCTAAAGAATATCAAATAAAGTTTGATACTCAATTAAACTAACATAATTTTTTTTTAATTATAAACATTTATTTTTATACAAATCAAAATATTCTTATCTTAAATTTAATTTATTTCAAATCTTTAATATAAATTAAGAAGTATGTTATTTTATCAATAATAATCAAAATAGTCTTTATTCAAATAATAAATTGTATAACTCTAATTTTATATATCTCTTCACTCACATGAAACAACTAAAAAAACACATAAAATAGTATGACCATATACACAATATATACACAATAAGAGGTTTATATCAATCCTATACAAATTTAACCTATAACTTTTACTATTTTCAAAAGAATATACGTGATCTTAATTTTTGTTTTCTCTTTTCCAACATTTTGGTTCATCCACATCTATTTAACCAGATGTTTCCTATAAAACACTTCCTCAATATCTTAATCATACCGATTATTGAGTTTAGGTAACTTCTTTAACCTAAAAAGAAATTTCTATAGACATATGCATAAATTAGTTGACAGTTATTTCCTGCACGATATACATTAATTCTTACAGTTAACAAATTTTCAATATGCTTCCTACACTTATGTCAACCATTTTCTCATTATTTTTATTTTAAAATTTATTTATTAAATATTTTTTTTTCTTTTATAGTGAGTCACTTACACAACAATTAAAAAATTATTAATTTCTTTATTTCTTAATAAATATTAACAAACTTTATTAATAAATAATAAAAAATTTAATAAATATTAATTTTATTATCCCAAAAACTCATCTCAAAAGTTATTAATACGATAAAATCATGACAAGACAAGAGAAAAAGTATAAAATATAATTTCTTGTTTTTTTTTTCTTTTTAATTAAACATCTTTGTCTATTATTTTTACTACTTTATTTCACTCTGTTTTTGACTCTCTAACATTGAAGTTCTTGTCGACAGGTTCAGCTTTCTGCTTATCCAAATGTTGTCCACACCTCGTTATCATTGTATTGTTGTCTGTATTCTGTTAGGCTTTGTTTGTTAATTGGTTACTAATGTAAGTCAGAATGCACAGAAACTCAAACTCAACAACAACAACATGCCCTCTTTCACTCTCTCTCCCTCTCCTCTTCCCATCACTTCCATATTTTCCAAATCCCAATATTGCCCCTTTTCTTCCTCACGCCTTCTCTGTCACGTCGGTTCCAATTCCAATGCCCCAGGCCACCTCGCCACCGACCTCAACTTCGTTCTGCACGACGCTCTTCAGGCTTCTGGAATCGACACCACACACGCCAGAGTAATCATCATCATCAAACTCACTCTTATTATTTTCTCACAGTATTCTAAGCACAATTCTTCAACTTCCCTTTTGTAATTGGAATTTGAGTTTCGTTTCAGTAGCTTATGTTAATGTTTGATGTGATTTTTTATCTGCCTATTCATTTTTTTCTTTTGTCCTTTTTCTAACTCAATTTTGATCGAATTTTTTACTTTTGTTTATTAAATTCTGCGTCTGTCGTAGTGTGGAAGGTTGCTGATTTGATTTGATTTTATAGTTCTTTCTTTGTTGGGTAGAGGAAGGGAGATGGAGACCATTAGCATGGGTTTGGATTGAAGGGAGTCTCCAAAAAAAAGAAAGAATTTTGTTTGTTTGGTTAAGAGAAAATAGATAAAATTGTTTTAATTCATCTACTTTAATTTTTTTTTATGGAATTAATGAAATTACCATTTAAAAAAAGTACTTTTTCTTTATTAAATAACTAAATATTTAATCTAATTTTATTTATGTTTTCTTCACAACCTTTTTTGGGTTTTGAAGATCTGACTTCATTCTGATTTGTTGCATTGTTGGTAAATGACAAGGAAGCTAGAGAGCAGTTCTGCTTACAAATTGGGAGATTTACTGATATTGAGAAGGAAACGAGCATTTGTATCAACAGGTGTGTTGATTTGGGGAGAACTGCTCTCTACATAGCTGCAGAGGATGATTCTTTGGTGTCACATTCATCAGTTCCACTTCCCGTGGATGATTTCATCACCAGATTAGATGATCTTTCCATGGACTTTTGTCCTCACTACAGCCCCAAATATGAATCCTCGCCTGAAAAGTTCTTAGAGAGCATCGAGAGATTTCTATATGTTCACAAGGTTTGTACTTTGATTTCATGCTCCAAGCTATGTGCTTGACTCTTATAAGTGAACTTTTAATAGCTAACAGAGTAAATTACATTTGACTAGCCTTGCTTCTTCTTCTTATTTGGCCAATACCCCTCCTTTTTGGAGATCTAAACCCCTTAATTGTTTTAATAACCCTCCCCTCCTGAATTGTCTGAAATATTACCATGTTATCTCTGAAGATGATTATTGTAGACATTAAAATAACAAAAGTATTATGTGCTATCTGAAAATGTCTCAATAGATGTCATTATAATTTACTCTAGCTAATAACCACTCAAGGGTTCTGAAGCATTACTCTAAGACAACAGCTGCAAAGTATCCTGCATAAGAAACTGAGCCCAGGTTTATTGAAAGAACCTCTAATTCTTTTTTGAAGCTTGAATGCAAACAAGCAGTTAGATTCGTTTTAGGTTTAAAAGTGCAACAAGTGAACAAATACAAACCTCACTTTACCAACTCTGTTTTATGAGTTCAATTAAACTTAAATTCTACTTTTTTAAGACTTTCATAGATATGCAGATTGCAGCCTAGTTTTGCCCACTGTTTCTCCATGCTAACATTAACTTGTGCTAACGCTCTAACAAATGCCTTCCGAGAAGTACACTTTATAGTTGTTTTTTATAAGAATGCCCTCTCCGTTCATGATAATGCCATTCTCTGCACATCAGGAGCAGGGTAATGTGTTATGAACTATGAAGTACTTATATATACCAATAAGTTCATTAAAGGTGTTCAATCAGTTCGTTTAAATGTGTTAAACTATGTTGACCTAGATAAGAGATAGTTCAGAAAAACTTGAAAGTAGAATATGTAATTATCATATTTACGATCTTTTTTTTTTCCTGGATAAGAACTCAGTATTGACAGCCTGTAATAGATTTAGTGCTTTTTTTCTCACTCCTCTTAAATTATATGCTTTTAAACTAATTTCATCCTTTTACCTTGATGTTCTTCACTTTGACTGATCACTTTCTTGTTGATAGGGTTTCAGAAGAGCCAATACAAATATATTGGAGCCAAGAGCTCTTTATCTCCACTCGGTAATATGTATTTCATTTTTACAGGTTGTTTCTGAAGAGAAATCTGTGAGGGGTAGCATTTGATAGATTTACTTCGATGTATTGAGCAGGTTTTGACCCATCGTTCAGGATCTGCTGCAATGCTATCGCTTATATACTCGGAAATTCTGAAAATGCTTCGTCTGTGGAGCCTTTTGTATTTTGATGCTGAAATTTTCTTCCCTCATGACGCTCTTAGCCTTCCCAAAGGCTATCATAAACAGAAAAGCAAGGAGTCAGACCAAGCTCACATAATGACTTCAGGAAACCTATTAGTTGAGGTAATTTCTGATTGTGTGCTCTCCATTCCCTTTTACTTTGCTCTGTATCTCTTCAACCAATGTTGTGAAGATTTTCCTAGCTTACAGCAGTAACTCACCTGTGCCATAAGCTACGAGAGAGAGCCTTGGCACAAATATATTGCTGCCATGTGACCTAGTGATCATAGATCACAAGTTCTACCGGTTGGAGACAGCCTCCAACTCGGGAATGGCTGCATAAGCGTCTTTTTTAAGAATGTCCACAGAAAAATAAGTTCTATGCTCCTGAGTTTTTTTATTTTTTATTTTTTCTTTTTGTGGACTTGTGGAGTGTCTTTTCCACTTGCTGGCTGTTCCAGTAATATCTATAATAAATTCCAAGAGCAATGGTGCGATGCATGAAATATGCTAGACATTGGGCATCAGATTCTTGTACAGTGAACATAAGAGCACATGCACTTTTATTTTTATTTTCTTTCACTCTAGGTTTCTTTTCTGACATCTTCTGATACCCTTGTTTGACTTTCTGATAAAGTGGATCATTCTTATCTATGCCAATCTCAACCATTATGTTGTTTTATTTGCTTTAGCCTTTAGTCTCCTTTTTTACTTATGTTGACCTATGTGCAGATTTTAAATGATCTGAAGCATGCATTCTGGCCTTTTCAACATGATCACACCAAAACTTTATTCTTAAGGGCAGCAACTGCTGCTAACTGTGTTGACAGATCTGATTATGTTGGAGAAAGGTACTTTATTCGATGACATGCTCTTCTATTATTTTCTCCAATGTAATTAGTTTATATAAGAATTAGTTTTAAAGTTTGTCAAACTGCAGTGGCTCACAAATTGCATCAGCTAAGGCTGCTCAACATAGACTAGACCGAGGTGTTTGGACCAGTGTGCGTTTTGGGGACATGAGGCGTTCTTTGTCTGGTATGCATTTGATTCATGTTCTCAGTTCTCTGTGTCAATGCTGTAAAGTCATTGTAAGGTTTTGGTTATGCATGCCATCCGTCCCTCTAGATCAGTTGCTAAGTTTTGATTAAAGTCGTTGTACAAGTGTTGTTCAGAGAGAGAAAAGTCAGGTGTGGAGATCCTAGAATTGATAAGCTGATTTATAAAAGCTTTTTCATAATAATTTCTCCAAAATCAGATTTTTAACTTGCATATAAGCTAGTTTTAGTTCATGGATAGACGTTTACTTGAACAGGCCCTATGTCAACAACTAGTGTAATTTTACTAGCACAATCCACTTAAGCACAGTTGGTTGGGTTCCTTAAGCATATTATTAGGAGTTAGATTCATGCACATTTAAATGGAGAAAACTTTGTAGGGATAGATAAGATTCAATTCGATGATTTTTTACGTTTCGAAAAGAATTAGTTTCTAACTATCAGTCGGAGAATTATACTCTCGGTTCAAACCAAAAAACTACTAGTATAAGCACAGACCTACTAATATGATAAAACAACTATTCCTAACAAGAAAATAAAAAAAAATATATAATGAAATCTGAGACAACTCCTAAGAGATAATTTGATATACTGTAAATATTTTATAAAGTACAATTAATATTTTGAGATGTTTTCCGGATATTCTAAAAAAAAGTGTTTTGGACATTATTCCTTGGCATTTGTCTTTTGTCAATTTCGCTAATATTGGGCAGCAATTAACACACTTATGTTTTCATATGATCCCAAATATTTTCCCTATCTTTTCAGCATGTGAGCGTCTTATTCTGTTGAAAAATGATGCAAATGAGTTGAGAGATTACAGCATTCTTCTCTATCACTGTGGATTATATGAGCAGTCTCTGGAATACCTGAAGAAGTACCGGGAACTAAAGGTACTATTCCGATCCTATGAAAATGCATGTGACTTGCTTTTCAAAGTTAACTTATTGAGGTGTTTTCACATTCAACTTCTGCAGAATTCATCAACACAAGAGACATTATCACCAAATTCTCTTAGCAGCCTGGAAGAAGATGCTGTGAATAACCTGATGATGCGCTTGAATCTGGTCCTGATGGAGCAAGGGTGGACTCGGCCATCTTATGCCAGGAATTTTTTTGGCAATAACTCTGAACCATGGTAGTTCCTCTTCCATGTCGATGGAGACAACATGGGAGAAGATTTGCATCAAACCAAAGGTACGAGGCAGCAAGTTTTGTTGTATTTCCTGGAAACCAACAGTGAGATTTGGGTATACATGCAGCTGTAGTTTTTCCAATAGTTTGAATGCTTTGCAATGATACAAATAAAAGGGTGCTTGCAACAGCTGAAGTGGACGAGATTGTGCAATAAAGAGAGATATAACATATACACATAGGATGATCGAAGCCGATGAGAAAAAACATAGGATGATTGAAAGTAACAACCATATATTTATGTAGGGAGCAATGAAAACTCCGTTTATTACTGTGTTCCAGTAATTATATAATTCTGTAAACCTTATGCACATTTCCTCTGTGCAATTCATGTATATACTGAACAGGTTTTCCTCTGACAAAGTAATATAAGATACGATACCAGAAGCATGACTGAAGCAGCATTTTGTCATATAGTAGTGTCCAAGCAAGTAGGGATTAGGGAAAATGAAACGGTAATAACAATATAGAATGTCAAAACCTTATAAATTTGTATATGTTAAACATCAATGTTGTCAAACCTGATGACGGTAAGAGGATAAAAAAACATTTGGCAAGGATAGTAACTTAAACAAACTATAATCATAAATATGTGGATGCACTAAAAATAATAAATATAATAAAAATAACTCATAATAAATCATAAATAGTGAGATGAGATCTAATGCATAACTAAAAATAGATTCATAATTCATAAAACTATTCATAATAACTAGAAGAAAATAGATAGTAATCATATAAATCAACTTTAATAATTATTTTTTCTAACTACTATGATTTTTTTTTTAATTTTTGTCAATATTTTTAACATTTTTAATTTGATTCCATTTAAAGAAAATTAATATAGTTTTTTTCCATCAAATTAACAATACTTAACATGTGACTTGAAAAACAACAAATAACATATATATTACTAGAATAACATCTTTGTTAAGTTTTTTGTAAAAAGAAATTATATTAGCGCATTTTAAGAAATATTAAATTAAGAATAGATAGAATCACTTAATGAATAGGAGTGTACTTAATAAATAGGGGGTGTAAATAGAATTTCCAAGACTGAGAACTGAGTCTGGTCTTATATGTTCACAATGTTTAAGTCCATAAAGTGATTGGCTTGGTGTTAATCTCTTATCTCACGTACTTCATTTTAGTAACGTATAACTATATATAATAACATTCACCCATTACTATACATATTTTATAGTTTATTTATTTTTAATTATATTTTAAAATTAAAAAACATAATTTACTAAAAGTAATTATATACACTTCACCAGCACAATATAATATAAATTATTTACATCTTTCAATAACATATCAAGTTACAAACCACCTACTTTTATTTTTATACAATAATTATCTTTTTTTTTTTCTTAAAATGTATAAAGATAAGGATCTCTTTTTGCACTAATATTTAACAAAAAAACTTCAAACTTTTTTTTTATATTGTTTCTTTAATGACAACTTGAGATGTTATTATGTTACTGTGCATAATTTTTGCTCTGAGTTTGGATGAATTTTTACAATAAAGTATGAATCAGAGTGAAGCACTCCAATAGAAATATTGTTTGCTTTGAACATTATAATTCCATATATGTTTTCTAATATAATATCACTGCAGTTGAAAACTATCTCCAAAGCAATGTCATCCTCATCTTAGTTATATGCAAATTATATTAACCTTAATTAGTAAGCTATTGGAAATTGAAGTGTAGATGAGCAATTGTTATTTTAATTCTTAAAAGAGACCAGTGAAGCTTCACCTCTGTTTTAGGAATTGCATATTCTATATGGTGTCTCGAGACAATGACAGAAAGAATGATAGTTTTTTAAAAAATTGAAGTTTTCTTTCGAAATGGCTTTGGGCCATTTACATTAAAATAAGGTAAGTTTTTTTTTTTTTTTTTACTTACTTTCCAAGGTATTAAACTATAAACACTTTTCCTCAGTTTTTATTTTTATAAAAAGTGGATACCAAACAAAGGCTTTAATTTGTAAATATAGTAATATCTTAAGATATGTTAATATACTCTGAAATAATATATATATATATATATATATATATATATATATAAATTTTTTTTTTTTAAATATATATT
>Ga0209700_104793_pt1 | contig 23797 bp, 7 predicted proteins | sample SiratroredBW_FD_187528 | JGI IMG/M metagenome (GOLD analysis project Ga0209700, IMG submission 187528) | Root nodule microbial communities of legume samples collected from California, USA - Siratro red BW (SPAdes) (version 2) | ecosystem: Host-associated > Plants > Roots > Nodule | place: USA...
ACCAATAACAAAAAAAATGTAAAAAAAAAAAAAAAAAAACTTGTAACTCACTGATCAAGAAACTCTGTCTAATTATATCAAAAGTCAAAGTTTCCCTTCTGCCACACATGTTTCTATTCGTCTTTTTTACGTAACATTCACGTATTTTCTTTTCCTACTTTTTATGATACATCTTCCCATTTTTTTTCCTTCGTTTCTTTATATTATTTGCCATTTTCTTTCTATTTTTCATATTCTCTTATGATAAATTGACATTTTATGATGATTAAATTATTTTTTGTATCTGAAATTAATAATATTTAGCATGTATTGTTTTAACAAAAATCAAATTTCAAGTTAAATTGCGACGGACATGCTCAAAAGGATGAAAATAAACTACACAGAGTTAATTTTACTTTAAATAGAAGGCACGAGCATACTAGAAAATAAGAATCTAAAATTTTAAAATAGACATGATCATGGAATGTTTAAGGTGGAATGTTTAAGGAGTTATTGTTTCAAGTTATGATTATATTTTTGAGAAATTAATTCACAAAAATATTGCGATCAGGAAATATTCTTAAACGACATATGCCTAAGTTTGATTAACCTTTTCATACTCTTGACAATATTTTTTAAGTTGTAAATAAACTAGAATGAAAAATGGAAGTTATTATAGTGAAGGTACAATACAACTTCCCTCATTTTCACGTTCTTACTATAGGAATGCAAATAATACAAATAATGATATGTAACTTTCATTAGAATAAAACTTACTTGAAAATATTTTTTAAAATTTTCTTCCAAATGTAGAAACACAAGTTCTTACTCTTTGATATCTTAGAGCAAAACTTTCCTTAAAAAACTTGTCCTTATTTAAATGACACAACTATGCTCCTTACAACACTGAAGATGTTGAGATAGAAAATGAAAAGAAAAATTAAATGAATACAAAAGTCGTTATTGGAGTGTAATGTTTTAGGAAAATAATTTATTTAATGTTTTATCATCGTTTACACATTTTAAAAAATTAAAATTTTAAATTTTATGGAAATAATTTGATTATTTAAAATTAGAAAATTTTAAAATTAATTTAAAATATAAGAATTTGAAAATTTTTATATTTCTTAAATTTATGTCTCTTGTTTTTTAAGTGTTCTCTTAGCTCCATTTTCAGCTCAGACAGTATCAATTAGATTAAAATACATTACTTTCACATGTGTGCATGCATGTTTGTGCACGTATTTGTACATGCGCGTGTGTGTGAGCGAGCTAATAGACAAGTGGACATGCACACATGTGTGGATTTAAGCATGAGTGTGGACATACGTGTGTAAACCTAAAAATAGGTGAACTGTGTGTTTGAAAGTTTGGCACGACCATCTATTTAAATTAATGTTTTTATTTTTATCATATGCAATAAACAAAATATGAAAGTGATAACAAATATTACGTGAAATAATATCAAAGACACAAATCATCGTTCTAATTCAATTTTATGAATATAATCCATTTATTTTATATTAGAAAGATTTGAATTAGTTTTTCTGGTTGGAATAAATGAATTTTTATCATGGTTGAGAGAATAACATAAAATCACATCATCTTAAATAATATTTACTCCTTTAAATCTTTAAAGTTAAACTTCCAACTACACTATCTTCAAATCTTTATTTATTAATAACTTCGTTATTTTTACAATTTTTTATCATATTTATTTGCAAATAAAATATGATAAATATTAAAATCATGAAATATAAATACATTAGTGAGATAATTTAGATAACATAAACATTATTTACAAAGAGGAGGATAATTGGAAATAAATTAAATAATATAAATAGAAGAGATCACTAACTAAATAATACAAATATAAATAAATAAAAATGGACTAATATGTAACTATAAATAAATATATTGAACCATTTAATAATTAGAAATAAATTAAATAAAATAAATAAAAATATATCAATGCGTAACTCTAAATAAATTAAATAATATCAATATAAATAAATAAAAATAGATAAGTAAGTAATTAAAAATAAGTTAAATAATATAAATATAAATAATTAAAAATAAATTGTCTGAAGATAAATTAAACAATATAATATGAATAATTAAAGAGAATGAGATTAGAAACATCTCCTTGAAAAAAAGTTATAAAATAAATAAATAAGATAATAGATATATTATTTATATGTCGAAGTGTGATTACTTTTTCTTTTTCTTCTTTTTGTCTCCTTCCTCTTTTCTTTTTTATTTTTCTTTTGTCTTTTTTCCTTTCGCTTCTCTATAATTCTCATCTTTATTTATTATAATTTTTTTTATCTGTTTTAGTGTTTAGAAGTTATTACCCTTAAACGTTTTTATCAAATATTTATCTCTTCAATATAAGTCACCATTTTATCTTTTTAATATTTTATTATTATCTTTTACTTTTTTTATTAATACATTTTCTTCTGTATTAATACGAAAGACAATCAAAAGAGATAAAGTTATATTGTAACAACTACTTTTTTCTGTAAAGTTATATTGTAACAACCACTTTCTTCTGTAAAGTTATATTGTAACAACTACTTTCTTCTAGTATCTATATAAAACTATATTTCAAGAAGAAAAAAAAAAAGAGAAAAGAGAACTTGTTGCAAAGTATTAAAATGTTGCCGACATATTTTATGGCACAAAAATCTTACTTGAAGAACATTGTTTGTGTTTTCATAGAAAACTAAGGGAAAAAACTTATCCTTGTAATCATCAAAAGACACAAACCTTCCCTACTGAGTAAAGTCAGACATCTTTTATTTATCTTAAACCAAAAGTGACTTTTTGAAAGAATACTTCAGTTGAGTCAGAAGTGACTGGTGAAAAAAGTACTTAAACGGGGTCACTCAGAAGTGGTTGCGATCCCAAAGAATACTTGGGTTTTTAGCCATGAGTGACTAAGTGTCAAAGAGTACTTAGTAGGGTAATGGAGGAGCTCCAAGGAGACTTGATTCAAATAGGTGCATTTGATGGAGGAAAGAAAAAGTGATGGTTAATGGAAGAGGATTTCTATGGAGGAGAGCTTTCCTTATCCAGTTATCTCTTAAAGAAAAAGACTAGAAATGTCGAAAATAAGGAGAGGCTATCATAGAGAGACTCAATAACAAGTGAGGTGCAATTCGTGCATCATAACTCTACTCATTCAAAAGTGAAATCTAAAATGAATGGATGTTTCTATATATAGGAAAATTGGCTGACCCTTGGAGCTCAAAAGGAGAAGAAATTTCAAATTCAAATCCCCAAAAAAAAGTGGTGCATGAAGTGGATCAAGTGCCACTTGCCTACTCATGCTTTCCACATTTGAGCATGTATTCAAAATGCAAGAAGCATATGCCTCTCCTAACTTAAGATCATCCTAAGATTTCTCTTAGGGTGTGTTTGGATTGGAGAGTGGATTTGAGGGAGTGACTTTAAGATGATTTGAGATGAAAGTGTGTTAAAAGTTTCGTTGTTTCGATTAAGGGAAAGATGATAAGATTTGAGTAGAAAGTTTGTAAAAGTTTATGAATGATGTGATAAATATAATAATATTTTAATATAATAAATTATAAAATTATAAATTTAGTTTTAGTTTTTAATATTAATATTATTAATATTTTTTTAATATTATTTTATAAATTTATTATTAATATTTTATAATTTTATTCAATTAATTATTATATAAGTAATTATTATTATTATAAATATTAATAAATTAAAGATTTAAAAAATAGAATTAAAATTTGTTCACCTCCGCACCTGCAAATCTTTGCTGTTTTGCAAAAAATTACTGTTACAAGAATTTCTTCTCGAATTCTGGTTTTAAAGAATATTTTATTCTTTAAAATGCAAACTCCTTGGAAATAGTATATCACCGTGAATCGATTTTCGGAAGCAAACAAAGCCTTAGTCTTGTATGAACTCAAGTGAAACCCTAGCTATGCTACCCTAATCCTAATATACTTAAGGCCCAAATAAAAACCCAAACTCTTACTTTATTTAGCCTAAATACAAAGCTTGAATATCCTAGACTACTCGTACAATTTATTACATAATAGGATTGATCCATTTAAGAGTAATTTAGGCCTAGTAAAATCAGTGTAGGCCAACTCTGACTCAAAACATATAAAATAATACTTGTACAAGGTTCGTCATGAATAATTATGATCCAAAATAATATTCTTTTATACTTTGTAACAATAATCAACTTAGTTGAACTTTAATTAGTCGATATAGTTTATAATATAAATCAATGTAAAAATATTAATTAATTTTTTTCTCTTAATCTATTACATTACATGTTATTTTGTTTATGTAAATTGAAAAAAAAAATCAAAAACGACATTTTAAAAATTATTTGACAGATCATTTGTGACGTACAATTGTTTGATTATTAAGAATCGGATGGCAGCTTATAAACATGTTTAAAGAATTTTAAAAGTATAATTCAATTCAACACATCTTTCATCTTTGAATCTACCCTAAATAATGAATATAAATATTTAAGGCACAAGCTTCGTGCTGTGCGATTCCAGCCCTTTAACGTTTGTCCATCTTTATTTTTTCTCGCATTTTGTTTTGATTTTGTATTTCTTTTTTATGAATAAAAAAATTAAAATAATAATAAAGAATATCTAAAAATGAACTAAGATATAAATTAATTTTATTTTGTATAAAAATTTTCTTAATTAATTAATTTATTTTTTCTGGAAAAAGTAAAAATTTATAAAGAAGATCATCCAAAGACAAGTTCTCATATTTTAAGCCCCAACTGGTGCATTTTTTTTTGAATTAGGTTTTGTATTCTTTTGGGACGAAAAATGATATAGAGATATACGTTTAGGTTCTTACGACTCATTATTTGGATTACAGGGTAACACTTTTGTATATTATATTATTGCCTAGATCTTTGTGTGATGGTCAAACAAAAATCAGGAGTTTCTTATGTTTTCTTGTTGGCTAGTGAAAAAACCAAGAACATTAAAGCAGAAAGTCGGAACTGAAAGTTAATTTATTTAATGGGAACACACGTTGAGGAAAACAGAAGTATCTTTTGAAACTTAATTTAGATCTAAGAGATAACGTGTAGGTTTAATTTTTTTAAATAAATACACATTAACAAACTGAAAAGTAGTACTATTGATAAGTTTAAATTGTTTTTGAAAGAATAAAATAAAATAAAATTAATCTAACTGTAGTAGTTCGGATTATTTGAATTTTCTTTATTTTAGATCTCTACTTCTCCACGTACTAAAATGATGGGAACCATAAACTTGTCACGTTCCCCTTTTTCCTCTCTTTCTTATTTCTTTTAACCCTTTTTTCTGTCTTTTTGTGTTTTTTATTTTTTTAAAAGGAATATAATACAATAAAAAAGTATGACATAAAAAACATTCTTATAAAGTATAAATTATAAAATGTTAATGTTTCTTAAACTACGGTTTTTTTAATGTAACTTATAATTATAAATAATTAAAAAAAATATGATATAAAATTATCTCAATTTTATAATTAAAATATTTAAAAGCTTAAATTTATTATTATTAATATTACTGATAATATTATTATTATTAATCTTAATAATAATAATAATATTAATCAAATAATAATAATGATAATAAAAATAAAAAAAAGTAATGATATTTTCATACTCCTATTTGTTAATACATTAATATAACACTACTATGTGTCTTTGTCTAAAAAAGAATAAGAATAACATTTTAGTACGAGATGTTAGTTATGATTTATTCTTATTCTCTTTCCTCTCCTTCTCTTTCCTCTCTCTTTCTTTTTATTTAAGGAAAAATGTGTTATTCTTATCTTATTTTTTATTTATTTTTATTTTATTTTATTTTTAAAAAATAATATTTATATTACATTAAATGCAATATTATATTTTTATCTTTTTCTTTTTTTATCAATTATAAATTTATTTTTAACAATACATATATATATATATATATATATATATATTAATTACTTAATTAATTTTTATTTTTATTAATATTATTATTTTATTTTTAAATAGTCATATATAATTTTTTATATTCATAAATATATTTTATTCATAATATCAATATATTACTATTATTATATTATTTATTGTAATTATTATTATTTTTTATTTTATTTAGTCACAATGTTTTTCTTTCAAAACTACTTGATTTGGTTTCTAATGTTCAAATTTTATCTAAAATACAAAATACTAAAGTACTTTTAAAATGAAAATTTAATAACATAAATTAAGACTTAAGTTTTCTTAATTCTTATTCTAAATTTATTTTTATTTGTCTAGAGTTGAGATGTGGTAAATGCTGAGATTGATAAAAAGGATATAACCTATCACCACAACCATGAAACTGAAGAAAAATTATTTATTAAATGAAAAGGAAGAGAGAGAAGACAGAGAGGGAGAAATAAAGAAGAGAGAGGAGATATAAAATACGTAGTAATGGTTAGAATAATGATTTGACATTTGACACTCCGTATGTGTCAATATATTCATTTGACACTCATGTGTTAAAAAATAATATTTTACTAAGAGATGTAAACTTGTCATTTGCTCTTACTCTTTCTCCTCTTTCTTTTTTCTCTCTTTCTCTCTTATCTCTTCCTTTTCATTTAATGAAGAATATTTATTTAGTTTTGTCTTTGTCATTTGCCTCTAACATTCACCTCTATCGCATCTTAATATTAACATCAAATAAACAATCATAATCAATCCTAGCATTAATACATGAGTGTCAAGTGAATATATTGACACATAGGAGTGTTAAAATATCATTATTCTAACCATTACTACATATTTTATATCTTCTTTATATCCCTTCAAATCTCACCATTTATCTATTAATCCAAACAACTTTATCATCTATACACAATCCACTCAAATTCATCTAAATTCATTTTTTTAAATCTACTCCCTCAACCAAACAAAACCTAAAAGAGAGAAAAAAAATAAAAAAAGAAAGAAAAAAAGGCTAAAATCACAATAAAATATTATTTTTTAAATAAGAGTGTCAAATAAATTAATTGAGAGATAGAGTGTGAAAATATATTATTATTATTCTAATGATTATATGTTACATATTTTGAAACCTGTATTGGATTTTGTTTTAGATACACAACTTAACAAAAATCTTCCTAAAAAAATTAATAAACCTTTGAAAATATATTATTTATGTCTAAGTTTATGTATTTGAATTACTGTTTACTTACCATCTTATCCATTTATTCACTTATTTACTATCTTTTATCTCTAACTATTTCAATTTCAATTTTTCAGTATTAATATTTAAAATTTTCTTGTATGACCAATTATGTTTGTTTTGTGGAGAAAGAATGACGAAAAATCTTTATAAAAATCTAAATAATTAAATTAAATTTGTAATAAGATATATGAAATTATTTTTTTATTATACACTTTAATTATATAAAAACATTTATTTTGTGCAAAACATAAACTAAAATATTAGTAAGAAAAATGAACATCAATGTATTAACATTTTTGAAAAGCGTAGCAAATGCTATATACTTATAACTAATAAACAATTTATCTCGTACTTTTTGTATACATAATAATTGGTGTTATATTATATTTAATAACTATAATATTAATGATATCAGACATTCAAAAATAATATTTATTTATCGTAGATTATTAATCTTTGAGATTTTTCTAAATTATGCTATTAATCTAGTTTCTTTAAAATTATCTGTTTTTATATTATATACTTATCCCTTCATATTTTAAAAATATTGCATATGTCTCTCCTTTATATATATATATATATTCTTTGAAGAAGGTCATTGTAATGTTTAAAAAAATAGTGTAAATATAATTTAAGAAAACATGGAATCTCAATATAATTTACTCTCTTATTTATACATTCAAAGGGTTATGCTTTTAAAATAAATTGAGAAACATTAAGATTACATTAAAATTATGCTATTAATCTAGTTTCTTTAAAATTCTCTATTTTTATATTACTTATCCCTTCATATTTTAAAAATATTGCATATATGTCTTTTTTTTTATATTATAATATATATATATATATATATACTCTTTGAAGAAGATCATTGTAATGTGTTACATCTCATTTCAAAAAAAATATTAATTCAAATTTATTAAGATAAGATTTGATTATTAGTTATTATTTATTAATTAAGATAAGATTCTATTATTAGTTATTTTAATATTAGAATTTTGTCAGGAGATTTAAAATTATATTATATATATTAGTTATTTTTTATATATTTTAGATAGGAAAGAAATGTTATAATATAAATAGAGGAGTTTTAGGTCAACACTCAAGATTCATCTATTTTTCTTGTAATTTTAATATTTAGAGAAAATAAAATTTATTTTTATTTTTTTTTTGTGATTGGTGTTTGTTACATAATATTTAAAAAACAGTGTAAATATAATTTAAGAAAACATGCAATCACAGTATAATTTAATTTACTCTCTTATATATACATTCAAAAGGTTATGCTTTTAAAATAAATTGAGAAACATTAAAATTACATTAAATTTTGAAGTAAAAAAAATTAAATGTTTAAAAAGTTAATTCGATTGGCCACATTTTTCCATATATTTAATTTAATTTCGAAGCATAATTTCAATAAATTTGACAATCATATTATTATTCTTGAAAACAAAATCAGATATATTACCTTAAAATATTTGTTAATGAATCATTTATAATGAACCATATATTAATAAAAGTTTAATATTTTCACATATTTATATTATAATTTTTATTTATATTACATTGAAAGAAAAAGGTTCTGGTATTATACAGACACACAAACATTATTATATGGAAATAAGTGATGAAAAAAATTAAATTTAAAATAAATTCAAAACAAGAATTAATACGTAAACTCAAAAAAATTGACCTATATTAAGGAAACAAATCACAAGCATTGAAAAAATGAAAATTAAAAATATATGTAAAATAAAGCGAACCAAAAAATATTTTGAAACATAAAAGTTATGAAATAATCCAAGAAATATATCTTTTCTGTGATTACAAGATATTCACTTGATTTACGAGAAAATTCAAGGTAATATTTTATTATTAATACGATTATTCGTCATTTTATGGTTTTATTTCTTGACATAATGAGATATCATAATAATATTTATTACATTATTATAATAATATCACAAGAACAAGAGTAATATAAGTACAAATAATAATCTTATAAATCACATAATTTCATTCAATATGTCAAACAATAAAATAAAAAATTTATTTTATAATATATTGTAAAAAAATCATTCTATTAAAAGTATACAAAAATGAAATAATAAATTTATTCAAATTCATTTTCTTTCACTGACTCTATCTAAATACAAGTTTTCCTCCAGCATTTCGTATCATCCAAACATCAAAAAAATATAGCGTGTCAGATTTACTTGTTATTTTAACACGATCTTATCTCTCCACATTTGAATAAAATAAAATAACTCATAAAAAAAAACTTTTTGAGGAAGAAGAATCCCGAAAAAAAAGTGAAAGGATATTATAGTAAAAACGGCCGCCAATCACCAGAACAATGATGAAACGTCCCGGAAACTAGGCAGGGGCAAGACCGTCTTTTCCTATCCATCACACTAGTCACGGACGGCCCTAAAAAATGCACAGCAAACCCTCCCTCAAATACGCCTCCACCCTATAAATTCACCTTCGGCCCCTTCCTTCTCACCATACGCAACTCTTTCTCATTACGTTTCGCTCAACGCCTCTCCCTTTCTCTCTCTCTCTCTCTCAATTGTTCACTCGTTTTGATTTCTAGGGTTTCGTTCGGTAACGTGGTTCCTCTTCTGCTCCTAATATGTAAGCGGTGTTCTTCTCTCTATTTTTTTTCCACATCTACACCGTTAGATTCGTTACTCCTGCGGGATTCTGATTGTTTCTTGAAATTTCAGATTCACTGGTTTTTCGTGTTGGATGATTGCAGTCCTTTAAAGCGTAATTCATTGCGGCATTTTAATCGATTTATCAAAACAGGTATTAATTCTTCCTTATATATTATATATATTGTGTGTGGTTTATAGATCCGATGCGCTGTTTTCTTTCTCTTGTCGGTTTCGATTGATTTGCGTGCTTTATTTTAATATCTCGTTTACACGATTTTGTTATTGTTTTGCTTTTCTGTGTTGTTCTAATGATTTTGATATTATTTGCTTTTCTCTTTTTTTTCGCTCTCATAAAAGTGTGTATTTGGTATATTTTTTAATGATTACCAATTGCCTTTGTCTAATGCACTTTTAATTCCTCTGTTGGGCATGCAATCAATTTTTTTTTTCTCTCATGTACATCATGCATTTGTTTTCTTTTTGTCATGTCGATGTCTAACTGGGACCTATTATTGGTTATTTGGTGGTAATTGTGTCTCTTCTTTTTCTTTCTTTTCGTTTTTTCGTTTTCGCTTTTCTTAATCAATTTATTTTTTTGTAACGTTTCTGTTGCATTAGATCTATTATCGATCTCCATCGTTTTCCAGGTTTTTGAATTGACAAGGGTGCGACCCCTATTGTTTTTATAGTTAATTTTTTTTTTATAAATAACCTGTTCTTATATTCGTAACATTAATTACATTTTTTTTAAATTATTAATTGAAGCCGTATTTGGTTTTAATAATGTAATGCCCCTTCTTGAACGCAAGAAACATTTTTTATTAAATTTTTTAGGGGTCGGAAGATTAACCTTGCACGATTTGTTGGATTTCAAATAATTTTTCATACTTGTACATACACAAGAACATTAACGTGAATATTGTTTGTATTGTTGTTATGTTTTCTGGATTCAGTTGGATGTTTGGGCAATTGCTTATGTCTGTTGATTTTCTGATTCAGGGCTGAATGAACTAATGGAGTCTAAAGGTGGTAAAAAGAAGTCTAGTAGTAGTAGTAGTAAATCATTGTTCTACGAAGCTCCCCTCGGCTACAGCATTGAAGACATTCGACCAAACGGTGGCATCAAGAAGTTCAGATCTGCTGCTTACTCCAACGTGAGTTTTCATTTCTTATTCATTGTTATTATTTTCTTTGATAGATGAATTTTCTTCCATTAGCTTAGTTGAAAATTTGTTGATCCAACCTAACAACCGTTTTTGTTTATTGTATTGCAGTGCGCTCGCAAGCCATCCTGATACCCCCTTGGATCGATAGTTCATTGCATGCCAGCAGTGTTTTATTAGCTTTATTTTTTTCGTTTTGTTTTCGTTTAGGTTTTCACTACTCTCCTTCAAACTCCATCTTTCCAATTGCTCTCTTTGAGCTACTCTGTGCTGTTTCCTACTGCGTTCGTTTCTCTCCTGAAATACGACCATGGCGGTTTCTGCAATAGGTTTTGAAGGTTATGAAAAGAGGTTGGAAATATGCTTTTTCCAACCAGGAATATTTGCTGACCCTGAAGGAAGGGGTTTAAGAGCTCTTACGAAATCCCAGTTGGACGAGATCCTAACACCAGCGGCTTGCACCATAGTCTCTTCGCTATCAAATGATGATGTTGACTCTTATGTTCTGTCGGAGTCCAGCCTCTTTGTTTATGCGTACAAGATCATCATCAAAACCTGTGGGACTACGAAGTTGCTCCTCTCAATCCCGCCCATACTGAAGTTCGCTGATATGCTTTCTCTTAAAGTTAGATCTGTAACGTATACCAGGGGAAGTTTCATCTTTCCTGGTGCTCAGCCACATCCCCATCGCAGCTTTACTGAAGAAGTTGCCATCCTTAATGACCACTTTGGGAAACTTGGATCAGGCAGCAAGGCATATATTATGGGTAGCCCAGACAAAAAGCAGAAATGGCATATCTACTCTGCATCTGCTGATTCTCGGATGTCATCTGATAACAATATTTATACTCTAGAGATGTGCATGACTGGCCTGGATAGAGAGAAGGCACAAATATTCTACAAAGAACAATCTGCTTCAGCTGCCATTATGACTGTTAATTCTGGCATTAGAAAGATTCTTCCAAATTCTGATATATGCGACTTCGACTTTGAGCCATGTGGTTATTCAATGAATTCTGTTGAAGGGGGTGCTGTTTCTACCATCCATATTACTCCAGAAGATGGATTCAGTTATGCGAGCTTTGAGACTGTGGGGTACGACTTCAAAGTTGTCAACCTGAACGACTTGGTTGACAGGGTACTGTCATGTTTCCTTCCGAATGAATTTTCGGTAGCAGTTCATGTCGATGGTGCAAGCAAGCCCTTTGAACATATGTGTCTTGTCAATGTGAAGGGATACTGTCGTGAAGAGTGGAGCCACGAAGGGCTTGGAATGGGTGGTTCTGTTGTGTACCAAAAATTCGTCAAGATTAGTGACTGTGTTTCACCTAGATCAACTCTGAAGTGCTGGAAAGATGAAGTTGAAGAAGAGTAGTTAAGTGTGGTTATGAACCTTTGTCTCTGTAATAAGTCTGGTTTTCCAGACACGTTATTGTTTTTTTCTCGTGGTATTTTCGTATTGTCTCTCTGGCGTTTGTTTACCTTTTTGTCTTTTTGTAATAAGTCTGGTTTTCCAGACACGTTATTCCTTTTTACTCTTTTGGTATTTTCGTATTCTCGCTGGCTTTGTTTCTGTTCATGTGTATTGTTCTATTTCCATTTGAACATTGAATTTAGTAATAATATAGTACTTGCTTTAGTTGGTTGTTTTGTTTATACAGTTTCAATCAACATTTGCATTTTTAGGGATTTATGGCAAGAATTTGGTTTCGTTTTTGGAAGGATGATGTTGTGGTTCGCCCAAAAAAATAAAATTCAAATACATGATATTAAATGATTCAAAATATGATTTAAAATAGAAAGACATGCGCGAGTGTTTATTTTCAATTAAAACATGAACGACCCTTGGAGTTTGTAGTGGAAGACTAGATGTGGTTCAGAAGAGTGAAAATGCTAGAATAGTGAAAATGCTTATATATATAAACTTCAGAAGAGTGAAAATGCTAGTGAAAATGCTTATATATATAAACTTGGCAAAACTTTTTGTAATTGACCACTTACAAAAGTACTTAGAATTGTAGCTGATGTAGGTTTAGGATAAACCTGTAAAGAAACCTAAATTATTCGCTGTTTCTTTCTATTAGTGCTTCTTTTAGCTATATATGAAAACATTTTAGAAAATAACTTCTATTATGCTTAATTTCAGTTTGTATGGATAACACCTCATGTTTGCTATTTTGTTATAAAATCTTGTGTTAACGATTGGTTAAACTAATCACCGATTGGGAAATTCTTCTCCAGCTTTCACTGGTTAACGCCGTCACCGCTTCAATTGTGTCACGCAATAATCAATTTGATTCAAAGTCCTTCGTTTGCTTCATTTTATTTATTTATTTATTGGACAATTCACACGTGAGTCTGCACTACATCACTAATCGGATTGAATCACTGATTACCTTTGCGCCAAAACTTGAGGTTGTTTAAATAAAAGCATTGAACAAATTTATTAACTCTTAATTCTTCTCTAGCAGCTTCAGCAATTCTACTTCACGAGAATGTTATTTTTAAGGCATACACTGATTCAGTCGATTGCTTTCAACTCACTTGCCACAATGCTTATCATTCGCATGAATTTGGTTTGGAATTCAAATCATACGTAGTAACCACAATTACACCTAATGAAGGCACAGAAAATCATTTCCAACGCTTGCATTCCACTTGACTTCAATTCTCTGCAGAGATTGCACCTCCAAAACAGAATTCGGAACCAGCTTTTTTAATTGCTAATTATACCACCGAATTTGATTCCTCACTTTAGCTTTTTGGAAACGATTTCATAAATGGTGGGATCAAGTTATGGTAGCCAAACGCTAAGTGCCAAAAAAAAAAAGGATGAAGAATAGATTGAAATTCAATTCAACCAATAGGAAAATAGAAAATGCCAAAAGAGATAAAGATGAAGATATCAATAAGGAATAATTAATAAATTAAGGAAGATATATTATATTGAATTACTAATTTAAATATAAGAATTAAAGACAAACTTAGATACAAAGTATAAGTTTTATCAACGTACAAATATTTATAATATGAATCTAGTATAAATAAACTCAATCACTATAATTATGCTTATCCAATAAGTTATCTAATTAGTCTAATAGAAAATAATGTTCATAAAAAGTTTCTAATTACAAAATATAGAAATAAATAGAAAAACACAATAAAGACTTAATAGAAAAAGTTAATTTTTTTTAATCCATTCATCATGAAGGCGCATAGCTTATAAGATCGTATCTCCGTTTTGATTTCTTCATTTTTTATAAACCTGAAACATTTCTATTGTAGAATATTTGATTACGAATATTTAAGCAAATATGTTATTGCTAAACTATTAGATCATATCTTATGATTCTCATACTCATTATTCAATTTAGTTTGATTGTTGTGTTAGTGTTGTATCTAGTGTTACTTGTGAATATATTGGTTTTCTCATCAATATTTATTATGTATATGAAGAAATAAAAGTCGAAGCAAATATAAAATGTATCTCATAGAGAATAAATAATATGTTTTTATATATGAGAGTTGTTTGAGGTGTGATTAAATCAAGTAAGGATATTAATCTCATTTTAGTATTGAGATAGTTAAAGAAAAGTCTAACATCACGAGATTTTAATTATGTTTAAAAACAGGTAAGTATAAAATATGGTCATATTTTGTAATGATAGTTCTATGAAAATAATAAATCATATAAGACGTAAGTGTTTTTTCATATGAAAGATGATACAATATTGTGCATTCTTTCTTAAAGTCGACATAAGTATTTTTTCATATGATAGATGATACAATATTGTGTAGCCTTTTCTCAAAGTCTAATAAGGAACACATAAGAATAGATGAAACATATACTAAAAATCAAAAATCAAATGATGCACATAGGCTAAACAAACCTTGTACTTGGATAAATATCCATATGCTTATTTTATATTTGTAGAGAATGTCTCACTACAAGAAAAATTGTATTTACCTACAACAAAAATTCGTATGTAATATAAAAAATCCGTATGTAATCCAAAATTATCTACGAGTTCCAGACAAAAATAATATTAATAGATAATCAGAGTGTAGATAATTTACTTATAAGTAATCAGAGTATAAATAATTTACCTATGGATATTACATACAGATTTTGACCTAAATATTTTTTCGTAAGTAATTACATACGGATTAAATTCGTAAATAATTACAAAATATTTTTTTAAAAACATTACTTATTGTTGTGATTATTATTATTATTATTATTATTATATTTCTATTATTATTATTACTTATTACCACTATTATTAAAATTACTGTTACACTTTTATTATTATTAATTTTATTATTAATATACATACACAAAATATTAGATCATATATAATTACATACGAATTAGGATATATGTGTAATTACCCATAGATTTTTATGTAGATAAAATTCGTAAATAATGTTAAATATACCCACGAATACAAATTTGTATGTAATAATACGCAGATAAACTAAGAATTTCTTGTATTCTGTGTCTATCAAATAGATATGTTCAAGATTAAATATAAAATGAATATCGAAGATCTCTCGAAACATGAGCTACAACTATTTTCTTCATTATCCTCCTAATTCAAAGAGCCTTTCAAATCTAACTAAACTTTCTACCCAGTACGATATGCACGTTAACCATGAATTGATCCAAAAGGCTATGTTACCTAGAAAGATAAATATTATTAGTTATCAAGGAAATTATAAAGAAAATGGAGCAAAAATCAAAGTTGCATTAAATGTAACAATCACTATAAAGCTGGGAGGTGGACATGTATAGAACTGAAGTTGCTCAACGACCACAAATGGATTTTAACGACTACCTTCTTCCATAGCCTATTTAAAGCCTTCCATCTAGAAGAAGAAGAAGAAGAATAAGACAAAGGAGATATCATGCCAAAATGTTGTTCAAATTAAGAGAACTCCTTAAGTCAAGAGAGCAGAGGTTGCTCCATACAAAAATACTGATCACATGATAAAGCAAACCTCACAACTTCGTATAAGGATATTCAAGCTTAAAGTAAAAACACTTCTACAATATTAGGATCTAGAGGAACTTCATGGAAATAGTGAGAGTGTTTATCCAGCTACCCATGAGAGTGAGCCTGTCCAATATATACATCGTAAGACACTACCTTCCCTAGAGAATAAGGTGATCTGCACTATGACAAAAAGCATAAAGTTTGTATTCGTCTATGAGACGTTATCACACTCTAGCAATTAGATAATATGCTAAAAAAATCATCTAAGCTTACAACTATTGTATGTTAGCCAGGAGTGGCTAAAGGACAGAGAATACTCGATGTCAGCCAAGATTGACATGAGGGAAGAATACTTAATAGGATAGCCAAAAATGGTTAAAGCCCAAAGAATACTCAATGTTAGACTAGAGTGAATTGATTAAAGAATACTTAAGGGGGTTAGCTAGGAGTGACTATGATCCCAAATAACTTAGTTAAGTTCAGAGTGACATGTGTTAAGTATACTCAGTTAAGCCAAGAGTGACTTGTGCCAAAAATACTTAAGGGAGTAGCCAAGAGTGGATAAATGCCAAAAGAATACTTAAATGTACTTCATAACATTAATCTGCCTAGTTAAACTTAGCTTGTTGGCCAAAAACTAGATGTAGTATGTATGACAGTCGAACTACTATAAATTATTATGTACTTAATATTTCCTCCTTATCTTGTTTACTGTATATGTTATTATCATTATCATTTGCACTAACTAAAGAGGAGATTTGTGTTAGTATATTTTTGTTATGATGGCAAGTGTATCAGTCATAAATGTAACAAGTAATAAATATATTATCATCTCCTTAGGGGCTTATGTAATACACGACAATAAATAATATTATAACAAAATTAGACTACAAATAATTTCAGAGTTTGGATTTTTATGTGAAAAATAAAATTAAAAAATTAAATTGTTTTTATATTTTTAATGATCACTTAGAATGTGGAAAAAGAATGTAGAGGATATGGAATGCAATTTTTAGGATTATGTCGAGTAATTAGACAATCTCGTTAGTTTCATGCATCAGACGATCTCATTCATTACATGGTTTCTGATGTTATGTTTTGATGATAACAAAATTAAATTTATCTTTTAATTATTTGTTTTAATAATATTTGTTGAAAAATTAAATAATGTGTGTAGGATTAGAATGTCAAATTTATAGTAGACGGTCAAAGTCAAAATAACACGTTTCGAATAACAAGTTTCAAATTTTAATTAAATTGATTATTTATGAGAAAATTAATTTTTGGAAATAAATATTATTCAAAGATAAAACTTAAAATGAAGTTTTAATTAAAAGATACAATTTGATTTTTGATAAAGATAAAATTTTATTTTTGATAAAGATATAATTTGCTTTTTAATAAAGTTAGAATTTGTTTTTGGATAAAGATAGAATTTGATTTTTGATTTGATCTTTGATAAAGATAGAATTTACTTTTTGATAAAGATAGAATTTATTTTTTTGATAAAGATAGAATTTGATTTTTTTTATAAAGATAGAATTTGATATTTGATAAAGATAAAATTTGATCATTGATAAAGACAGAATTTGATTTTTGATAGAGATAGAATTTGATTTTTGATAAAGATAAACTTTAATTTTTGATAGAGTTGGAATTTGTTTTTTTGATAGAGATAGAATTTGATTTTTGATAAAAATAAAATTTGATTTTTGATAAAGATAGAATTTGATAGAGATTTAATTTAAGTTTTGATAAAAATAAAATTTGATATTTGATAAAGGTAGAATTTAATTGAAAAACACAAAAAAATTGTACCATTACTTTTGGATTCAATATCTCTCTTATTAAACACTTTTGGTACTGATTAAAATTTAAATAAAAATGTGATTTAAATTAGTTTTTATTTGTTCTATTTTAGTTTTATATATTGACATATTTAAAACAAAAAGATGAAATTGAAATTGATATTCAAGTACCAAAATCTTACAGAAAACAAACTCAAGCTACATGTGTTAATTCCAACATCTATAAATAGAGAGGAGTACAATGAGAAGTACCAAAGCAAGTAAAACACTTAAAGATAAATCAAAAGCTTTGGGTAGCGAGGATTTAGAGTAGAAAAATACTTTTGGGTTGAGAGTTTAAATTTTTCATCTTGTAAAGTTATACCTATTGAGCTTTTATTGTTCTCTTTGTGAGAGTGTTTATTGTTTGAGAGTTATTGGTCTTAGGGGGAGATCAAGAGGGTGTTATCTAGAAAGAAGATAATTCTCGTGTTTCTTGAAGAGAAGAGAATACTCGTGTTTTTTGGAGAGGAGAGAATACTCCTATTTCCTGGAGAGGAGAGAATACTCATGTAACCTAGAGAGGTGATAATACATATCCTAATCAGTTGATTACTGAAAGCTCTTAAGCAATTGCTTAAGGGGATTAAATGTAGCTCAAGTTTGAGTGAACTAGGATAAATCTTGTGTGCCTCAAATTTAATTTTACTGTTGTCTTGTGCGCCTCAGGATTAATTTTGATCGTTGCTTATTTATTATAAGTTATGAATCGAGTTTGTAGACTCCATTCAACCCTGCTTGCTGGAGCCAATTGTACCTTCAAATTAAACTTTCACCAAACATCACTCTCTTGCATAAAATCAATTACATTGTTTTCATACAAATGTTAATGTCAACCCACAAAAATATCCAAACCCTAATTCCTTAGATGAATGAGCCTAAGCTTATTTATTAACCATCAACTCCTTCTTGATCAATTTTATAAATAGAACTTGCAATCACCACAAGGGTCTTAAGACAATGAGGAAATCATGCTCTATTCCTAAACACAAGCTTTTATTTAGTATTTCAATTTAGATCCTTATTGCAAATGATATTTCTCAATACCATAAGAATAAATTATCATCCCATGAATCAACACAACAAACTTTAATACACATAATCCAAATACTAACATTTTGAAAGAAAAAAAATATATGTAATGACATATTTATGAAAACCAATATTGATTATACAAAGAGGAGAAAAGGAAAATCCTTCAAACCCTAGTCGTCATCTCAAGGCTACATTTTGTTAACCAACCTCTAGATGGAGTGGAGTATCCAAAGTGGAGGAGTGCCCAAAAGTGTCTAGCCTTAATGCCTTTTTTAAATAAATTATGATTTATGACGTTCATGTCTGACCTAACTATAGTGACACCGGGCACAATTGGATTCTGTTACATTCTTAGCCCAATTGCACATCTTGAGCTTGACTCAAGAAAGTGGTGCTCGATCCAGTGACGTCCAACTCAAGTTTGTGAAGCTTGACCCAACTGTCAGCATCATCATTTCAACTTTGCTCTTATTTGCTCCTTAGGGATTCCAATATTGTTTTTCTTGACCCAAATACCTCCTATTCAATTGTTTGACAAAATTAATAGGATCTAGAGTAAAATTTGATTAAAAACTCAAGTGAACAATTATTTATAAAAAGAGATAAAAATAAAAAAATTAGTAGGTTACAAGCTTAGGAAGAGTTGATTTCATTATAATAATTATCAACATCCAATTTTGTTCGGGCAAGTAAAATTATTTCATAATAAAAAATTTGAAATAAAAATATTATTTAGTTTTTATCATGTTTTGTCATTTAAGATAAAATAAAATAAAAAAATAATTTTGGCCTCATTTAATTTTACAAATAAAGTTCGAATAAATATTAGTAAAATAAAAAAGGGATAAAATAAAATTGGTAAAAAAAAAGAAAAAAAGGAAAAAACAATAAAAAGAAAAATTGTGGCTTTTTTAAAATAAAATGCATAAATTAATAAAAATAAAAAGAAAGAATAAAAATTTGAAGGAAGTCCAACCCATTAAGAAATAAATTATCTTTGAATAAAACTCAAATTAATAAAGGGTTCATTTTGAAAAAATAAAATAAATTAGTTTGTTGAGGTCCAATCCATTAAAAGTGTGTTAAAAAAGAAAAATAAAATTGTTATTTACACTCAGTCCTAATAAAGTGCTGCCACATCACACTTTTTCTCTCCACTAATCTGATTGCCTCTTCCGTGTTTAATGCATGAAAATTGATTTAAAATTAAAAAAAATTAATTAATTAAATTTGAACAGATTGGATGAGGGAATATGATAATAACTTATTATTATTCTGCTTAAATTGCAAATAATTATGTTTAATAGTGATTAAAAGCTGGTTATTTTCAATTAAATCTTGATTGTCTAATAAATTATACCGTTATGTTCATTTTGATTTGCTGACCCCTTTTATTTTTCAAGTTTCTCTTAATAAAATTAATAAAATAATAAAAACAAGGTAGAAAAAAAATTCAGTTTTTATCTTATTTGTTTCATTTTTAAAAATAATAAATAAAAAATGAAAGAAAAAATAAATAAAATAAAATAATGAAAAAATAATAAATATGTGTCAGGTTAGCAACGCTGTCCGCATTCATTATGTTGTTACACCTAATTATTATCCATTTATTTTTCACATTCATTCTAATTGTTACCAGTCATTGGTATCATTGCCTTTGGCCATAATTGATTAGGTAAAGGGGTTTTTCTTTTGCCACAACAATAGTAGTTTTATGATTCTGCCCATTGTATTCTAGATTCATTCTTCCATTTAAAATTTGATTGACAGTTTTTGTAAAAATACAATTAAGTGGAGATAATTAGAAATTAATAGATTTAAATCCCAGTTAAAAGTGAACAAAATAGTACTAGTATAAAAGGGTATGCACACTCAATAGGCACGCAATAAAAAAAAAAAAGTACCGGAGAGATACTAGAAAAGATCCTAAATATACACGATTGGCAGAAATTTGAAAGTTCGAATTACAGAGAAAGGGGGAAAACAAGCACTTTGATTACTTGACTCTTGTATATTTGATATGTACATGTAATTGTTTTCATTTTGAGAGATTTTTGTTCGTGTCAGTCTCAGACACCCTAAACCCTATCAAAATACTATATTTTTTCAAATAAAGAATGAGTCTTAGGAACCCTAAACCCTATCAAAATACTATATCTTTTCAAATAAAAAATGAGTCGAATAGGAACCCTTTGTATAAATAAAAAATAAAAAATGAGTCGAATAGGAACCCTTTGTATAAATAAAAAACTGAGCAAATTTGTGAATTGGGATCTTGATTTCTAATTATTAGTTCTCTTATGCATAATATTATTGTTTGCATCTAATTTATTATTTTTGTTTCTTTGTTTTCTTAACAAACCCATAAATAATGTTTTATTTCAAGTAAATTTGTGAAAATAAAAAATATATAAAACATTTGCAAATTTTCAAGAAAAAATATAAAACGTTTTCCAAAAAAATTAATAAAAATATCAAAATTTTCAAAATAAAATTTTTAAAATAAATAAAAAAATATATAAAATAATTTTCGAAATAAAAAATATATAAAAAACATTTTTCAAAATAAAAAATATATAAAATAGTTTTCAAAAATAAAAAAAATGTGAAACAATTTTTAAAAATATAAAAAGTAGAAATCTTCAAAAAAGTAAAATATAAAAGTTTCAAAACAGCTTTCAAGATAATTAAAAGAAAATATAAATCCTTTTCAAAAATAATAAAAATATTTAATTTTGAAAAAAAAAATGCAAAACAGTTTTAATAATAAAAACCATAAAAGGTATAATTTTTTTTAAAAAGATAAAAAGTTTTAAAATAGTTTAAAAAAAAAATGACAAAAATACAAAATTTCTAAAAAAGAAATTATCAAACATCATTAATCAATTTTCAAAAATAAAACTACATGTAACCTAATTTTCTATCATGGATAGAGAGACGCAAGACCAAGGTTAATCCTTGTTGGAAAAAAAATGTTTTCTTTGTTTTATTTTCACTTATTTGCATCTTTGTTTATTTTAATTATTATTTATTTGTATTGTGTTTATTTTAATTTATTAGCATTTGTTCCTTGTTTATTTATTTGCATTTTTTTATTAATATTTGTTTGTTTTATTATTTTACTTGTTTTTATTTATTTATCTTATTATAGTCATTTATTTCTTTTGGAAAAAATAATATTTTGTAAAACCACACTCTTTTCCTTATTTGATTAAAGGTACCGTGTTAGGATGAGCGTTGTAGGGAGGGTGCTAATACCTTCTCCACGCGTAATCGATTCCCAAATCCTAACTTTGGTTTGCAGAGTATTTCATTTTTTGTTTTTCTATGGTTTTTCAATAATAAGCTATAGTGACGACTCCCGATTCTCAATCAAAATATTTTTTAATTAATTTTTATCGTCCGTCATGATCCCGGTTGCGACAATAATTAATCCAAAAATATCATAAAAATAATGTCATCAAATTCCCTAAACTTAAAATCTTATTTTTCCTCAAGCAAAGGTAACTTGGCACAAATAGGCAATTATTTAGCAATAATATAACAACTAAAAAACATTCTCTCTTTTAATAAGTCTTGTTTTCAAAAGAGTATGAGAGGGGGTAAAAATTTTCAAGAAAGTTTTACAAAACTAATTCACCCCTTTGTTTTAGACTAGCCATAAATATTTTTCCAAACCCTCAACTTCTCACTTGAGAATGTTAGGATATGTCAAGTTGGACTCAAGCTATCAACTTGTGTATGATAGGGACAGAAGGATAATTAAACATACGAAAAGTTTTGGATATAATGATCTTATTTGTTACATTTTTGGTGAAATTAAACTAAATGGTGCAGAACCAAGAAACTCCAAGTATGCGTAATAAGGTGTAAAAGTTTAATCGTGATAGTTGCCATGGAGGAGAAATCTGAATGTTTAAAGAATAATCACACATGGACACTTGTGGATCTACTAAAAAAATTAGAAGGTAGAAGGATGTTAATGGGTATTCAATAAAAAAGAAGGAATATCAAATGTGGAGAAAGAAAGATTTAAAAAAAGATTGATAGTGAAAGGTATTATACAAGGAGAGGAAATCGGTTAGAGTGAGATATTCTCACATGTGGTAAAATATTATTCGATAATGTTTTTGATATCAAATTTTAATCAATACAATCTAGAGTTAGAACAATTGATGTAAAAACAACATTTTGTATGGAAACTTAGAGAAGACTGTCTGCATGAAACAATCTAACGGGTTTGTTAAAGATCAAAGAAAGCTTTGTTTGTTGAAGAAATAATTGTATGGTTTGAAACATAGTCTACGACAATGGTATAAGATGTTTGATGATTTCTTTAGTAAGACGAGGTTTAAAAGGTGTAGTTTTCGTAGTTATGTCCACATTTTGAAAAGAGTGTGCTAGTTTTTCTCTTCATATATACTATATCCTTATAGCCAATCACCATAAAGATGAGAAAAAAGACTTAAAAAAATAAACTCAAAGTTTGAGATGAAAATTTTGGTCCCTTTAGGTGAATGCTAGGAATGAATATATAGATGGATCAGATGATGGGGAAGTTGTGTATATCTCAACAAGGCTATTTGGAGAAAATTTTTAAAGAGGTTTAGAATTCATCAGTCTAAATCAGTAAGTGTTAGTATTCTCACAATACTTAAGGATTTGATGAAGCCATGCAAGACATGACCAGCAAGCCAAAGCAAGCAAGTGGAAATCTGTTCTAGGCTGTGTCTTAGTGTGAGTGAGTATGATTGGCCTTGAAAGAGAACCTATGCACATCTAAGGAGAAATTCATTAGCACATGGGTTAAATGATTTAAATCAAACCATAAAAAGGTTTTAACTTCAGTTAAAAACAGTTTTGGAAAATAAGATAGTTAAAACA
>Ga0209700_104796_pt1 | contig 23794 bp, 33 predicted proteins | sample SiratroredBW_FD_187528 | JGI IMG/M metagenome (GOLD analysis project Ga0209700, IMG submission 187528) | Root nodule microbial communities of legume samples collected from California, USA - Siratro red BW (SPAdes) (version 2) | ecosystem: Host-associated > Plants > Roots > Nodule | place: USA...
TTTTTTTTTTTTCATATTTGCTTTGCTTGGTTTTGGTTCTTGCTCCGCTTCACACTATGGCAAAAGAAGGGATTTGATGGAATCACGAGTGAAAGCCGATGGTGGTGTAAGGATTCAAATACTCCACTAAAAATCACTCTTCGCTGAGGTTCTACTATTACATGTTGTTATGGTTTAATTCTTCTAAGGTACAATCCATGTTTACTATTATTCAATTTTACTCTATTGCTTTAGCCAAACAACTTACATTCAATATTGACATTGACACAGATCAACGAATCATGGAACAAGGATACCAAGCAGTACAATGCATTCATATAGAAGCCAGTAAATCAGACCTGTTGACGATTTTTATAGAAGACGATTCCTCTGCTTTTCCTCTTTTCTTTCTTCAATTTGATCCTTCTAATTCTTTTTTGTAATGGACTTCCAATTCCTTTTCTGTAATGGACTTTGTGTTTGAAAGTTTTAGACTTATACTAGAAGCGAACCAAAGGCGATGACTTTGTGTTTGAAAGTTTTAGACTTATACTAGAAGCGAACCAAAGGCGATGAGAATTCTCTGAGTTATGAAAAAGAACCAGCCCCCGCTAGTTTGCATATTCGATTTCTTATATCCGGTTTCTTTCTTTCTTGGGTTAGTAAAATGCCAAAACCGGTTAGTAGGGGGGCATAGTGGGGAACCAATCAGCTTTTCAGAGATTGTGCTGGCTGCCCCAGGGGACATTGCAGCTTTTAATTTTGGTGTAGAGGGTGGCGGAGCAAAAGATTTGGGGGGTGCTAACAGTAGCTATGGGAGTGTGAATAGGGGAGCGGTCTGATCCGAGGTGTCAGCCTTGAGAGGACCATAGTTTTTTTTTGTATTTTGCTACCATTATTAAAATAAAATAGAGAAAGACAATGAAATAAATACATTTTTTCATTTCATCATTTTTTAACAAGAGAGAATAAAAACAAAAATCAAAGTTTACTAAATGATTAAAATTTTGAAATTATGATTTTAAAATTATTAGAAACACATTTTTTATCCGGACGAAACTAGGTGTTGACAGCTGTCCCTCTTTACTTGGATTTTATTGAATAACTTTGAAAATTAAAATTTTCCAAGTTATTGTAATAAAAGATAAGTAAAGATATAAACAATTGGTTTCGTTTGAAATGAAAATATTTTCAAAATTTAGGATTAAAAATGACGTCATAACCTTGACCTCTTGAGGACGAGAGGGTAATGCATCTAATCATGGTCGAGACCTTGACTTTATATGAAGACGAGAGAGTCACACGTCATTTATTACGGCAACAAAAATGAAATCACAACCTTGACCTTCTGAGGACGAGAGAGCTATGAATCTTAACTGGAGATCGAGATCTTGTATCGAGAGGATCATCACTCCAAATATAAAGTTAACTGTGAACCAGCGGGTCACACCAAACAACATGAGACTGAGATCTTGTATCGAGAGGATCATCGTATCTTCACTTCAGACCTTGCATTGAGAGGGTCTTCTGAAAAAATCATGTGAGATTGAGATCTTGTATCGAGAGGATCACGAATCTTCACTGGAGATGTAGATCTTGTACCAAGAGGATCATCACTCCAAACATAAGGTTGACCACAAACCAACAGGTCATACCAAACAACATGAGACCCGGATCTTGTATTGAGAGGATCACCGTATCTTCACTTCAAGCCTTATATCGAGAGGGCCTTTTATCTTTGGAGAATTCAGCTTTGCGAGTTTTGATAAACATTATTATGAAACTGCATGTATGAATGCATGAAAACTTTGAGTTTCTGGTTGTTTGACTATATGCATGTGATTGCATGTGTGAATGAATACGCATGCCTGAAAGTGTGAAATTTTGATTTTTTGCTTATTAAATGTATGCACGTGTGAATGCAATGTAAGTCTGGAAAATGCATGATATTTCAAAAGAAGAACCTAAAGTAAAACTTTACGTTCAACAAAGCTTGTTTGTTTTTTTCATTTTTCATTCTTTTTCATCATTTTTCTGCTTTTTGCCATAAATCAAATGCTTTTTCAGCAATCATTGAATTTATTGAGTCAGAAAAATTTTCTTTTTGTCTTGATCTGGATTTTTTCAACAATTTTTGGCAAATCTTAAGCCTGGCAAGTGAAATTAAGATTTTATTGAGTCCACCATTCACCAATTTTGCTGCACATGTACTTAAACTGGTGGTTAAACAACAAAAAAGGAAACAAGGTTTTGTGATCCACTGAAGAGAGTCCAAATGACGTTACCTCAAACTACAAATGACAATGCTCCAATTTTTTAGTTTTGAAGTATGAGAGGTTGGGTTCGAAGGGATGACTTATCTTGCTGGGTTAAATGGATTTAGTGAGAAACTAAGGCGATACAACTCATGTGAAGAAACTGTATCTTCAAAAAGATGAACAAACTCAGATCAACCAAATAGGAGTGCCCCGGTTTTGAAGTATGGGTGACAAAAATTAAACCGAATGAATAATGGGAACGACACAAATGAGAAAGGATCGCCCCGGTGCTAAAATTTGTATATTTCACTCTTGTTCAGTTGGGAGAATGATATCATCCTTTCTACCAAAGGCATTCTAATTTTTTTTCACTTTTTCCGACTCATTGGTTATCGCATTCATTTGTTGCAGGGTTATTCTTTGCGAAAATCATTACAATCATTCTTCAATCCACATGGACTTTACGTGGCTTGTAATGTGGCCAAGGGTTTAAAGGGTTTTGAAAGAAAGGGTATAAAGGCTCAAAAGACTGTGTGTGGTTTTTATTATTTTGTAACGAAAATCATCAATCTGGTTTTGTGAAAGACAGTTCAAGCTATTGCTGAGATCATTTTCTACCATGGTTATTTTTCTTCCCCTGGTACGAACATTCTTTATTTGTGAATATCATCTTTGATTGACAACATACTTTTGTCTTTTGATTTTCCTTTTCTTCCTTTCCTTTCTTTTCTTGGTGTTTCTTCTTGGGAAGATTTTGATATGTATCATGAACTGAATTTCAGCTTGTTGATGATTTTGTTTGGGGTATCTTTTTTAAAGAAAAATTTATTTTGGGCTTAAAGAGGGTACAATGGAAAATTTATTGATTATTTGGGACGAAGAATCATGGTCATATATCATTTTGAGTCTTGATTGCTTGATTTTCAGAGAGATTAACTCCTGCAACAACTTTCAATGACTCCCAACACTTGTCATTTTTCTTTTTCTTTCTTTTTATTGTCTTATCGTTTGCTCAGATTTCCCTTTTGTGGGCTTATCAATCTAACAGACTCTTATTACGATTTTATTTTTGAATGCCTTTGAAGAGAAGAGATTGAGAATGAAATTACTCATATGAAAACTTTACCTGATTGCCCCAGTGTGATGTTTATTTAACTTTGACAATCGACACTGTGGATTATTGAGACGAATCCTTTCTCTTACCGGCTGGATGAAGAAGGCTCAAAGAGGTTTTTAAGACATATGCATTCAAATATGTTTCGTTTGATAAAGATCAATTAATTCCTCTTTCTTTATGCCAAGTTTTAAAAATGTGTCAAAACCTTTTTTATTGCCTTTTATCATTTTATCAATAAATTCAATGATTCCATAAACACGATTTATCAAGCAAAATTTTCTCTTCTTTTTTCTTGTTCCGCGACATCCTTCAGAATTCGAGAAATCTCGTAGCCCACCCGTGGTGTATACTTCTCTTAGCATAACAAAAATATATGTAGAGAAATCAAAGGAAATTTTATTTCATCAAAAGGAATATGCAGATACAATTTCGACATCATTCAATGTTTCCAAATATTACATTCCCCAAATGATGGAATCATATTAGGCATAGAATTGTTTAACTGTGTCAGAGTTTACCAGTAATGGTAACTCTTCCCCACCCATCCTTGTGAGAATTAGTGCTCCCCAGGAGAAGGCTTTCTTTACCACATATGGACCTTCATAGTTTGGCATCCATTTACCGTGATGATCCTTTTGAACTGATATAATCTTTTTAACCATCAGATCTCCTTTATGAAATTCTCACGAACAAACTTTTTTTATCAAATGCCTTTTTCATTCTCTTTTGATATAATTGTCCGTGACATACAGCGACTAACCTCTTCTCTTCAATAAAACTGAGTTGGTCATATCTCACTTTAACTCATTCAGCTTCTTCCAACTTGGTTTCCATCAACACTCGTAGAGAAGGAATTTCAACTTCAAATGGTAGCACGACTTCCATTTCGTAAACCAATGAGAAAGGAGTCGCTCCTGTTGATGTTCTCACTGATGTAAGGTAACCATGCAAGGCAAACGACAACATCTCGTGCCAATCTTTATAAGTTACTACCATCTTCTGAATTATCTTCTTTATATTTTTGTTAACCACTTCAACCGTTCCATTCATCTTGGGAAGATAAGGGAAAGAATTGTGATGCTTAATCTTGAACTCTTCACACAACTCGATCATCATTTGATTGTTCAGATTGGTGGCATTATCAGTGATAATTTTGTCAGGAATTCCATATCTGCAAATCAGCTCTTTCCTTATAAATTTTGCCACTACTTTTCTAGTCACATTTGCGTAAGAAGCAGTTTCAACCCATTTTGTGAAATAATCAATGGCCACTAGTATGAAGCGATGTCCATTCGATACCTTTGGTTCAATAGCTCCAATAACGTCTATACCCCACATGGAGAAAGGCCATGGCGCAGATAAAACATTTAATGCAGTCGATGGTACATTAATGTTATTAACATATATTTGACATTTTTAACACTTTCTCACATGTTTACAGCAATCATTTTCCATTGTCATCCAAAAATACCCAGCCCTTAGAATCTTTCTAGCCATAGAATGGCCATTAATGTGAGTCTCGAAGGTTCCTGCATGCACTTCTTGCAACATTAGTTCAGCCTCTTTAGCATCCACACAACGGAGGTGTGTCATATCATGGTTTCGTTTATACAACACATCTCCATCCAAAACGAAACTCGAGGCTAACCTTCTCAACATTCTTTTATCATTCTCTGAGGCCGAATCAGGGTATTCATGATTCTGGAGGTATCATTTTATATCAAAGTACCAGGACTTGCCATCTATTTCTTCTTCAATGAAATTGCAGTATACTGCATTTTAATCATTGGCAGCTCCTCTTCTTGACTTATCACAAACATAGAGGATAGAGTAGCAAGAGCGTCAACTAGCTGGTTATCTTCTCTCGAGATATGATGAAACTCTATTTCATCAAAATATTCAATCAACCCTTTGATGTATGCTTTGTAAGGAATTAGTTTCTGATCTCGAGTTTCCCATTCTCCTTTAATCTGATGGATAACCAGTGCTGAGTCACCATATACATTCAAACGCCTTGCTTTATATTCTATGGCTGCTCTAATCCCCATGGCACAAGCTTCATATTCTGCTATGTTATTAGTGCAATCAAAACATAACCTAGCAGTCATTGGTATATATTGTTTTTCCAGGGAGATAAGCTTCCCCTATACCATGTCCCAAAGCATTGGAGGATCCGTCAAAGAATAAAATCCACCATTACCGTCTTTAGATACAAACAAAGTCATAATATCTTCATCCGGAAACTCAGGTTGCGTGGGTTGGTAATCATCTATGGGTTGTTGAGCTAAGTATTCAGCCAAAGCACTGCCTTTAATAGCTTTTTGAGTGACATAAACGATGTCAAATTCTGATAACAACATCTGCCAACGAGTTATTCTTCCAATTAGAGCAGACTTCTCAAAAATGTACTTGATCGGGTCCATTTTAGATACTAACCATGTTATGTGACTAAGCATATACTGTCTCAAACGATGTGTTGTCCAAGCCAAGGCACAATAGGTTTTTACCAATAAAGAATATCTCTGCTCACAATCGGTAAAATTTTTGCTCAAGTAATATAAGACATGTTCTTTCTTTCCTGTTTAGTCATGCTGGCCCCATACACAACCCATCGATCCGTCTAGTACCGTCAGATAGAGAATAAGAAGTCTTCCAGGGACTGGCAGACGTAGTATTGGAGGCTCTTTCAAATATTCTTTGATTTTATCAAAAGCATTATGACAGTCTTCATTCCATTCTACCACTTGATTCTTTCGTAACAGTTTGAAAATCGGCTCACAAGTGGCGGTTAGTTGGGAAATAAATCTAGCAATGTAATTCAATCTTCCTAGAAAACCTCGAACTTGTTTTTCAGTGCAGGGATGTGGCATCTCGAGAATAGCACGTACTTTGTCTAGATCCACTTCTATTCCTCTTTGACTAACAATTAATCATAGGAGTTTCACAAACTTCACACCAAAGGTACACTTAGACGAATTCAACCTGAGTTTATATTTTCTGAACCTCTCAAACAACTTTTTCAGATTAACAAGGTGCTCTTCTTCAGATTTAGATTTAGCTATCATATCATCGACGTAGACTTCAATCTCTTTGTGCATCATATCATGAAAAAGAGTCACCATTGCCCTTTGATAGGTTGCACCAGCATTTTTCAACCCAAAATACATAACTTTGTAACAGAACGTGCCCCACAGAGTGATGAAAGTAGTTTTCTCCATATCTTCAAGCGCCATTTTAATCTGATTATATCCAGAGAATCCATCCATGAATGAGTATAACGATGACGTAGCAGTGTTGTCCACTAATGTGTCGATATGTGGTAGTGGAAAATCATCTTTAGGGCTAGCCCTGTTTAGATCTCTATAATCTACACACATTCAAACGTTCCCATCTTTTTTCGGAACAAGAACAACGTTAGCTACCCATTGAGGGTATTGCACCACAGCTAAGAATCCAGCATTAAACTGCTTTTCAACCTCTTCTTTTATTTTTAACGACACCTCCGGCTTCATTCTTCTCAACCTTTGCTTAATCAGATGACACTCTGGTTTAAGTGGTTATCGGTGTTGTACAATTTCGGGATCTAGACCAGGCATATCTTTATAAGACCAAGCAAAAATATCTTTGAATTCTTTCAAAAGGTTATATAGTTGCTGCCTCATTTCAGAAGACAAATCACCTCCGATTTTAACCATTTTTTCTTCCCCTTCATCTTCCAGATTTATCATTTCAACCTCTTCTTGGTGGGGTTTTATTTCCCTGGCTTCCTGTTCTACTAATCTCAACAATTCCGGGGAGGGTTCACAATTTTCCTCATATTCATCATTTTCCATATTATTATCAGGGTCCGTGAAATTTGGATATGAAATATTGGAATGATTATTTTCAAAACAAGCATCGTTATATCTGCATTATTCAATTTTACGAAAATAAATAGACAAAACAAAAAATGATCGAAAACACAACATTTCATTAAAACTGAACCATTGTTATCGCTAAGAGAAAGCATTACACAATAAAAACATTGTTTAAAATCAAACCAAAGTTTGTCTTCCTAAAATATTACATTTCATCACGTGTAGACACCACAGGTATGTCTACGAATTCCCAATTGCCAACTTGTTCATCAGGAAGACAAGAGTGCACAAAATTGAAGCCTTCGCCTTCATGCTCCTGTCCGATTGCTGACACTTGATCAAGATTAATCCATCCGGCACTGTAAAAACTTTGATCTAGGCTGCACAGGGAAATTTCTTTTGTCTTCGGTTCCCGTCCCTCTATCCTGGCTCGGCTTCTTTCAACCCTTTCTTCAATCATTCTTCTCCGATCAGCTCGAGTAGGTTTGTATCCCAAATCGTACCTCCCTTTGTTCTCCACCAGCTCTAGTGGCATTACAGACCCATTATCAATTTTTCCCAAACCTCTGCCATGTCTATATCCTTTTTTCATTATAGTTCTGGCCACCATTAGTGATGCGTTAGACAAGCATGGATCCACCTTGAAGGGTTCAATATAGGTTGTGCTAACTGAAAAGAGGTTTTAAGAGCTTCTTCTGCAACTTCAATATAAGGAGTAGGTGTGGGTCCACATACCAGCAAGTCCTCCTCCCCAGAAACTATAATTAACTTATCATCAATTATAAATTTCAGTTTCTGATGCAAAGTAGAAAGGCACTACTCCAGCTGTATGTATCCAAGGCCTTCCCAACAAGCAATTGTATGCTGGTAGTATGTCCATTACTTGGAACACAACTTGTAAAGTGCATGGTCCAACTCGAACTGGTAGCTCCACCTCCCTTATAACTTCTCTTTTGCTCCCATCAAAAGCTCTCACCACCATGGTACTGAGACGTAAATGAATCCCATCACTTGGCAACTTGTTCAAGGTGGTTTTCGGCATCACGTTAAAAGATGAACCATTATCAATTAACACGCGTGATATAAAATGATCCATACATTTTACCGAAATGTGTAGAGCCTTGTTATGCGCCCTGCCCTCTGAAGGGATTTCATCTTCAGTAAAAGTCAAGTAATTGTTAGTAGTAATGTGACTAACAATTCCTTCAAACTTATCTAAAGAGATGTCCTGTTCTACATGGGCTCCGCTCAGAATCTTCATCAACAACTTCCGATGAGAATTCGAATGCATTAACAGCTCCAACAAAGACACTTTCGCAGGCATACGGTTTAATTGATCAACAACGTTATACTGGCTTTGCTGGAAAAATTTCAGAAACTCATATGCATCCTCATCGGTAACCTCTTTTCCCTCTTTTTCTTCCAGCTCTGGATCAACTTGTACAGTTTTTCCTTTCAAAAATGATTTTGCCTTTTCTGCAGCCATTTCTTCTCTAATTTTGTCACGGCTTTTCTCGCCTCTCAAGTCAGGAGGAGTAAACAGACGGCCACTCCTAGTCATACCCGCTATTCCAGATATATTTTCAATCTCTGCCTTGTCTTGGTTTGCTGATTCATGTTTTTGCTCTCCTTGAATGATACTCACACCATATTTCCAAGGAACAGCCTTATCATCCTTATAGGGGAAAGAAGATGGTGTATGTACCACCAGAGGTTGTCGTTCTGAAGGCACCGGATTAGTGGCCTTGGTGAATTGTATTACCAACGGTCTGGGCCTCTGTGGAATCCATTCTTCTCTAACAAACACTTCTCCTTCCTTCCTCTGATGAGTGACTTGTAGAATATGTTTGTCTATCAAGTCTTATACAAAATCTTTAAATTCAGCACACTCATCAATAGAATGTTCGGTGCTAGCATGGAATCCACATTTATCTTCTGGCCTGTATTCATATTTGAATAATCCAACTTGGCAAATTGCTCCAAAAACCTCATTTAAAGGTTTCTTTATCTCAGTCACGCTTCTGACCAAGCTTAGAATTTCTTCCTTCATCACGACATTAACTATGGTATTTGCATATCCAGCCAAAGGGCTCTTATCCACACTCGGTTTTTGTTCTTGAAAAGTAAGTCACCCCGAATCAATCAAAGATTGCACTTTAAACTTGAGGGCACGACAATTCTCAGTCGAATGACCCACTTCTCCACTATGATATTCGCATTTAGCGCTTGCATCATAATATCTGGGATATGGTAGTTGTAAGGTCTTTGCCGGACACAGGGCCACCAATGCATTCTTAAGCAAATCAGGTAATAACTCCATATAAGTCATCGGAATAGGAGTAAACTTCATAGTCTTCTTTCCCGGATTATTCCTTTGACCAAAATTTTGATTTTGTGACCGATTAAAGTTCTGACCTCCCGCGTTGGGCTGATATGCATTGTGAGTAATAGGAGGAGGCCTATATGCGGACTAAGGTCGAGGGGCATTATATTGGTAATTCGGAATAGTATTGGCGACGTAAGCAGATGAGGGTCTATAATTGGGTCGATACTGATGCTGAAATCCTTCCCAATATGGCATGGCAGATGCTGCTTGCACTTCTCCTTCCTTCTTCTTGTTGCTATTATTGAATCCGGGCTTTCTAATAGTTGTAACCGCAGACGGGTTTTGTGCTATTTTTCCTCTTTTTAGCCCTTGTTCAACTCTTTCTCCGATGGTAACAAGATTAGAAAAATTGGAGGAGACAATCCCGAGCACTCGTTCGTAGAAAGGATCTTCTAACGTCTCAACGAACATATTTATCATCTTGCTCTCACGCAGCAGCGGTGCAACTTAAGCAGCAAGCTCTCTCCATCTTTGTGCATATTCCTTAAAGGTCTCAGTGCTCTTCTTTGCCATGCTTTGCAATTGCGTTCTATTCGAAGCCATGTCTATATTGTATTTGTATTGTTTCAGGAAGGCATCTACAAGATCCTTCCAGGAGCGAACCCTAGCCGATTCCAAATGCATATACCAGTTCAAAGACATTCCCGCTAAGTTGTCCTGATAGAAGTGCATTAGCAGCTTTTCATTGTGAGCATGAGTGGCCATCTTCCGGCAATACATTATCAAATGGCTCTTAGGACAAGTCGTTCCCTTATACTTTTCAAACTCCGGTACTTTGAATTTGGGAGGTATCACGACATCAGGGACTAAGCATAGTCCTGTAGCATTCCCAAATTCATAAGCATTGGCTCCTTCAATCATTCTAAGTCTCTCCTCTAAGACATCCAGCTTACTCTTTGTCGTATCAACATTAATCAACACAGTTTGAACACCTTCAGGAATATTATCCCTCATCACAGATGCTTCACCAGTAAGAACTTGCAGAACTCGCGGCTGAGTAGTGGCATAAACTTTATTAACTACCACCTTTTCAGCATTACTAGCAGGTGGTACTTGTGTATACTCAGGTTGACCTCTAACATTAGTGGCACTGGAAACTAGTGGTATGGTTTCTTGCTCCTCATATTCTTCGTATGGCGGCTCGTAGTTCGGAGGTAGACCATATGGAGGGAACTCCTGACTTGCTCTATTCCCATGATTGGGATTTCGGGTCTGTACTGCCCCTTGTTGCGAAGCTGAGCTTCTACATTTCAGACAACAATCGCATCTTTTAAAGCCACCATCATCTCAAAACATTTGACTCATTTGATTTTTAAGCTGGTCCACGTCGGCTTTCATACTTTCTTGTGCTTCATCAAATTTCTCCATCTTCTTACTGTTAGCGCGAGTTCTATAGGGATGTCGCGGAATATTTGTCGTTATTACGTTGCTGTATTTTTTTATTTTATTAAAAGAATGAATTAGGAAAAGATAGAAAGAAGGAAAAAGTAAATAAATCAAACAAAAAATTATAAAATTGCATGATATCATTTAAAACACATGGAAATTAAACATAAGTCTGTCATTGATAGAGAAATCTAAATCGTCTGACCAACAATGTCATTACAGTATACTCAACAAAACATCTATCACTTTCTAGCACGACTAATCATATTCTTCATTTCTGCCACCAATCATTTGCAATGCTCTATAAAAGTCGTGACTTCTCTCGATGGATTAAAGAAGAACAACGACGACTCAGCCTCGGCTAACATTCTCGGAACCCCATCAATCACCCCATTAGCCAAAGCAGCCAACTGAGAGAAACATCTCTTCCAGTGCTCTACGGTTCTCTCTTGCTCGGCTATATAACCTTCTATCTGAGTCAGCATAGTTTGATACTGCACCCTGCTTCAGTCCGCTGGCAGTGCACTTCATCAACACGTTCTTCGCATTCTGCCATCATTTCCCTCATATGTTGCTCCATCCCGTTGATTCTGACTTGGAGGTCACGCAACCTTCTCAATACCTACTGTTTTTCCCTCTTGATGACTTCATATAAGTTCTTCCACTAGCGCTCTGCTGATGAAGTTGTATCACGCTCTTGGGCTCTCATTGTCAACTCAGTGTTGGCGGCCGCCAGGTCTTGCTTGATTTTAAAAGTGTAATCCCTCTCTGCTTTCAACTTTCTTATCAACTCTTCATGTGCTTTTGTCCTTTCTTCATAGTCCTTCTTTCAAGTCCACGTAGTTGTGGCGAAGGCTTTGGAGGTCACTAACCGCTTTGGTATTCACTCCTTTCAATCTTTCAATCTCCTCTTTCAAACGTTTGACCTCTTCTGACTCGACATCTGGCATTTGTTCATTGTTTTTCAAGCCAGGGGCATCTAGCTTGAAAGAAAGCTTGACTTCTTTTACCCTCTCTGTGACCCATTGGCGGTAAGGAAATTCTCTATATGTGGCCCATGGTCTGGAGTCCCTATCTATGTAAATCACATTCTTCTAGGCATTTCTAACCTATCGCAAGACTTCAGTGACATTGTCATCCTCATAATAAAACAACAAGGAAGCCAGAGAAGCAGGCGTTGGGGACCCTTTTATTGGATATCCGAATTGTCGTTGAGCTAGCACTGGGTTGTAATTGATACAGCATTTAGTCCCCACGAGTGGCACATTTGGATACTTTCCATAAGAATAAGCAAGGTGTGATCTTAACTGCCATGAAGGTTGCCATTGGATCTTTATTTCATTTAGACCGGCAAGAATTGCTTCCATTCATCTCTTCCTCTTGGTTCAGACCCTCGCTTCAATGCTAACTCGACTGGACATTTGAAGCCAATTGCTCTCTCCCTAATGCGAGGAACTAGCCAAACATAAAGAGCCGGCAAGCAGCATGCCATTTTCCTCTTTCTTCTTTCATGCCATAAATCAAGTGTTGCATAGGTGTCAGCCAGTATCGCTGAGACAGGATTCTCGGCTCGGGTCTTCACGGCAACGAACACACCAATTGCGTCATAATCCACGAGTTCTTCCTGGTTAGGAAACACCAACACACCATAAACGACCAAGGCGAGGACATCCATAAACGTCTCCCAATCTTCCTTGTCAGCTAGTTGATGCAGATATGTCTCCAAATACTTCTGGGGAACCCTTTCACGCCTCTTCTAGTGACAAGTCTACCCTCCAATTCTCTTGGGTGTGATTTCATAATCCCAGCTAATGTGGTGATTGAAACGTGCTGCTCGAGGTGCTTATAGGGAACTCTTCCTTCTAACGGCAAGTCAAAGATCTGCTCATGCTCTTCTAATGTTAGCACCAGTTGGAAGTCTCGAAAAGTGAAGCATCTCATTGGTGGGTCATAGTGTTGTGCTAGAGCAGTGACAGCAGAACTTTCACTTCTAACAATCCCAATATATTTCCATATCTCTTTCTGAAAGTCCCTCTTTGGATCGGTCCAAGCCTTTGACCTAACTCCCTAAGGCCGGTCAGGTTGTTCTCTAATACTCGAATGTATAACTTCTTCTTCAGGTTTGACGATTCAAAATCTCTCTCAATTTCAGAGCCTATGTTTAACTCCATGATGATATGCGCATAATTTTATAATTTTACTGCTTAAAAAAGAAAAAGAGTTCAATGAGATAATATGAAATGCATGAAATGCATTGGTGTAGAAAAGCATGAATTATGATTATGTTATGAATATAAAATATGCAATGCGCATGTTGAAATAACAAAGAAAATTGGTAGAAGGTTGAAGTGTGTGATCATCTCCTCCTTAGTGCCCTAAACCAGGTTCAACGCTTAAGATCTATGCTTGTAAATGCATACTCACATGGGATAGCTTCTAATCCCTAAAGGTATAAGGCCACTAGAGCTATGGCTCACTTCCCTACATTACTCACAACAACTGGTAAACAACTTGCTTTTGAGCATGTAAGTAAAGTAAACAAACTCTAGCTGGGGTTTTCGCAAAAACTGAGAGAGGAAGTACATCCTGTCAGTATTGCTACACAACCCCTTTCTATCTCTAAGTTCACTCAGACCCGGGTATAGAGCCCCACTCATGATATGTATAAAATAAAGGTGTGTGTGTGAAGGGAGAAAATGCACCCAACCCCCCACCTGTAAAACAACCAGAAAAGTTCCCAGGCAGATATATAGGAGATATGGCAGATAGGACATGTCATCTAACCTAGGGTTCAATATTCAGCAATAACAACCATATATACAAAAAGCAAAGCGAAAGATAAACCTTTAGAAAAATCACACTCATTTGAACTTATTCAATTAAATTGGCCTAACTCTCAATAATCCCCAGTGGAGTCGTCATTTGTCGTAATCGGGGTCACGACGGGACGACGATCCGAAAAAAGATTAATAGGTTTTAAAAAAAGGGGATTCGTCACCATAGTTTTCATGAAAAACTATGGAAAACCAAAGAAAACAACAATAAGGCTGGTTTACGAAGAACCGGATTGCGAGTCCGGGAATCGGTTACGCGTGGGGAAGGTATTAGTCCCCCACGGCTCCCGTCCCAAGACGGTACCTTTAACTGAATAAAATGAAATGATGTAATTTTTGGAATATTTATTTTTCACAAAAAATAGAAATAAAAGAAAACAAAATGTTTTTTATTTTGGAAGGGACCCGACAAGGTTTAACCTCACTCCTACGTATCTCCATCAGAGATGGAGAATCAGGGTTACGTAGTTATATATTTGAAAATTGTTTGTTTGAGAAATTGATAATTCTTTTTAGTTTTGAAGATTTTTTATATATTTTTTAATTTTAGAAAAAATTAGTGTTTTCGAAAATTAAACTTCATTTTAGATATCGCTTGATGCGTATGGCCCCTTTGATATACCAAATTAAATTAAAATTTTTCAAATTAAATCCCGCATAACGTAAACGGTTATTTAGGAATTTAATTAAATAATTATTTTCAATAAAACCTCGTGGCATATAAAGCCATTTAAATATTTAATAAAAAATTATTTAAATAAAATACTACAAAAGAAAAAGAAAAGAAAAAAAGAAACTAAAAAACAAATAATAATAATAATAATAATTGACTTTAGTATATTATTTATTTTTAGTGTAATATAAAATTTGTTAAAAATTTAAAAAAACGCTACATTCACTAAATCTATTATTCAGTGCCCATCACAACAAATAAGCTAGTGGGCCTTTTTCTTTAAGAGCCATCCACGTGGCTAACCTATTTCTTAATATTTTAATCAAAATCATTATATTATTAGGCAATTAAATGCCCAATTGGCTAAACGTTAAATCCGCCCTGCACCTCTTTTAGCCCTACACCTTTTCTAGCGTATTATACATGTCTTAAAGCACACAAATGGGCCTAAGCCCAAATTAAATATCCCCTAAATGAATTAGGGTTGAGTGGCAAAAAGGGGATGGCGTCGTTATGCTGGTGATGTTGGATGGTGGCAGCGCGATCCTCCCTAGCTGCGCGACCCACTACATAGGACATCGACGGCAACCGCGGGGGCGGGAGATTCCGACGAGGGTTACGATGGGAGGCGCCGGAGGTTTTATTAGGTTTCTTTCATAATTTTTTCTTTGGAGGAGTGGTAAAGGTGTACGGTGGTAAGGAGGGGCTACGGCTGACGACTCACGACGAGGTTAGGGGGATTGGTTTTGTTGGATGCTACGCCGGAGGCCCATTCAGTGACCATGAATGGGGTGCAGGGGAGGTTTTTTCTTTTCATATTTGCTTTGCTTGGTTTTGGTTCTTGCTCCTCTTCACACTATGGCAAAAGAAGGGATTTGATGGAATCATGAGTGAAGGCCGATGGTGGTGTAAGGATTCAAATACTCCACTAAAAATCACTCTCCGCTGAGGTTCTACTATTACATGTTGTTCTAGTTTAATTCTTCTAAGGTACAATCTATCTTTACTATTATTCAATTTCACTCTATTGCTTTGAAGCCAAACAACTTACATTTGATATTGACACTGACACAGATCAACGAATCATGGAACAAGGATACCAAGCAGTACAATACATTCATATAGATGCCAGTAAATCATACCTGTTGACGTCTTTATAGAGGACGATTCCTCTGCTTTCCTCTTTTCTTCCTTCAGTTTGATCCTTCCAATTCTTTTTTGTAATGGACTTCCAATTCCCTTTCTGTAATGGACTTTGTGTTTCAAAGTTTTAGAGTTATACTAGAAGCGAACCAAAGGCGATGAGAATTCTCTGAGTTATGAAAAAGAACCAGCCCCCTGCTAGTTTGCATATTCGATTTCTTATATCCGATTTCTTTCTTTTTTGGGTGAGTAAAATGCCAAAAACGGTTAGCAGGGGGAGGCATAGTGGGGAACAATCAGCTTTTCAGAGATTGTGCTGGCTGCCCCAGGGGAAATTGCAGCTCCTGATTTAGGGGTGGTGGAGAATCAGAAGATTTAGGGGGTGCTAATAGTAGCTGTGGGGGTGTGAAAAGGGGAGCAGTCTGATCCAAGAGGTGCCTTGAGAGGACCACAGTTTTTTTTTGTATTTTGCTACCATTATTAAAATAAAATGGAGAAAGACAATGAAATAAATACATTTTTTCATTTCATCATTTTTTTTAGCAAGAGAGAATACAAACAAAAATCAAAGTTTACTAAATGATTAAAATTTTGAAATTATGATTTTAAAATTATTAGAAACACATTTTTTATTCGGACGAAACTAGGTGTTAACAAGTGGGTATTTGATGCATGAAACTAGAACAATTCTTGATAAAAATCGAGAAATTAAAACCAATTAGCCAAGTGAGTTGTGAATCCTTAAACAATTGAGAGTTAAGAATTCCACTGAGTAATGTAAGTTGATGTTGCCTGATTTTTTATGTTATTTACTTCACTAATGAAAACTTGGAGATGATTAAGGCATTTTTGTATATAGACACTTTAACCCAGAGCCAAAAAGCCAAGCAGGTACAGTTTATAACCAGTTCTTTTGATAACCCTTTGAGCTGAAATTTTCTTTGTTGCACCCTAACCTTCAATTGATATATGATTTTTCACCCTTGTAGCATGCTTAAGGAAGGAGAACATAGGTGCAATTTTCATAATGGGAAGGGTTGATTTAGCTTTGACATGTTGGTTATGTAAAGAAATGGGTTAGATAATTCACTCTTTTTGTTCTACTCAAAGAAAAAAAAATTGAAATAAATAAGCAAAAAGAAAAATAAACAAAAGAGTGAATTACAAAAAACAAAAATGATGGATGGAAGAAATCAAGAGTTGGTAGATTAATTCTTTCCAAGGGAAATTTTGTCTCAATTGTAGATATGTTCTCCTTGTCTGAAGTGTGCATTTTGTTATTCGAAAAACCAATGTTCTTGATAGCCCAGCCTCATTACAACCTTTAGACCTTAAGATCCATGTTGATTGTGTAATGAAAGGCAACTTTGATTTGTTCAGAGTCAGTGGCAGTTGAGAGAGACACTACCCTATGAGATATTAAGAGAGAAATTCCTCAATTAGATTATCATGTTCTTGTTTGAGTTGTTTCTCTTGTACATTGATTGTGTCTTTTTCCTGCTTTAATTTGACTTGGAATATCTGATATCTCTTATTTTGAATTTTTGTATTGAAAATGAAAGTTGTTCTGATGATTGAACCACGGGTCTGATTTTTAAGCAACCACTGTTTTTGTTTTTGGAAAATTTTTTTTGCTGTGAATCCAATTACTTTGCTTGAGGACAAGTAAGATTCTAGTTTGGGGGAGTTGATAAGTGCAAATTTTGAATGTTTTTATACATGAGAAAGTAAATATTATATAAACTATTTCTACAATTGATGTAATATATATTTTATATATTGGTTCAAAGGTAAATCATTGTAGAAAGTTGATCTAGGATTTACATCACTGTATTAATTTTTACATCAGTTTTTCCTATATTGATATTATATAAATGATGTAAATCAAATTTTTTGTATTAGTTTAATAAATACAGAGGTATATGAAACAAAATTGAATGAACAAATATGATTTGACCAACCAAATGAAAATATTTATCCTCCTAAAAGTTATGCCTTTCTTTGAAAGAATCTATTATAAAGTATTTATGCTTTCTTAGGATTAGTAGATATATAGAGTCCAAGAATTTGAAAGGTAATTCATTGATATTATAATAAATGAAATTATAAGAAAAATACAAGAGAAGTAATTTCCATTAATTCACTTAAAATTAGTCTTTTAAAATTAAATTTTTGCTCAAATAACAATTCCAATCCCTTACGAAAAACCTTTTTAGCGTAAACTTTGTGAAAATTGGATTTAATATGATTGTCATATTGAAATAAAAAAATTTGACAAATAGTTTCTAATCAAAACCATTGAACATTTTTAAATCTCACATCCTTTTAAGAAGGGCTAAAACATTTTTACTCTATTGTTATATTCATTTTAAATGTTTCTAGGAGGTCTTATACACCATACTATATCATGTTATATTTGTTAGGGTTATGGGCAAGATTTTAGTGCCTCACATATTTTACAATTGCTTTGGGATCATGATGCTAGAGAGCGACCTACTCATTATACTCTTGAGAGTATAACAACTACGGAGATCACGAAAAACATAAGTGATTTATTTTTATCCAACTTCACTATTAAGGAGCTAATTAAGTATGCCAACTTTTGTAAAAATGATCCACTTTAGTTTTATGGTTTAACCTTGTTGTGGATGAGAGTAAATTGTGTTAAGATTTGTTCTTTTATGGTTTATATAGGTGGATGAATAGTTCTCATAATGTTAATTTTTACCATTATTATTAGTCATTTTAAATTAACTATTACGAAAAATAAAGACATGAACGAAGATGAACAAAAATTAATATAGGATATGAGAATGAGAATACTCTCTGTTTTTCTATATTTGATCAAAGGTAGAGAACTGAATATATACAAGTATTGTACCCTCACTCTAGGTATAGCTAAATACAGAAAACAAAATAAAATGATTACAATTTGATAATGTCATAAAAACAAATAAATAGAATTGATGGTAATTTGATTATATCATAAAGACAAAATCACATAATTGATATTAGTTTCTTTCTAGAAGCCTTGTATCCATATTCTCTGAAACCCCCCACAAGCTGGGGAGCAAATATTGATAAGACTCAGCTTGGAACAAATATTCTTGAAAGACTGAGGACCTAAGGCTTTGGTATAAATGTCTACTAGTTTCTCTATAGTAGAAATGGAAAGCAAATGGATGAGACCCTTCTTCATTTTTTCTCTAACAATGTGACAGACTATTTCTATATGTTTGGTGTGCTCATGAAACACTGGATTTGCTGCAATATATCTTGCTGAATCATTGTCACAATATAAAAGAGATGGTTGCTCAAAAGGAACTTTCAAATCTTGAAGAAGATAGACTAGCCATTGAATTTCACAGGTAACAGTGGCCATTGCCCTGTATTCAGCTTCACAGGAACTCTTTGATATTGTTCCTTGCTTCTTTGATTTCCAAGATATAAGAGAATTTCCAAGATATACACTAAAATCAGTCACTAATTGTCTTGAATCACTACACGTGCCCCCAATCACTATCACAAAAAGCTTTGAGATGGGTAGAACTGTTGGAAGAGAAAAATAAACCAAGACTTGAAGCTCCTTTAATATATTTGAGAATTCTAATTGCTGCATTATAGTGAGCAATTGTAGACTTATCAAGAAATTGAGAAAGTTGTTGAACAGAAAATGTGATGTCAGGTCGGGTATTAGTGAGATACATAAGTCTTCCAATCAACCTTCTATAGGCATGAACATCAGTAAAAGGCACACATCCAGTAGAAGATAATTTAACAAGATTATCCATAGGAGTGACTGCAGGTTTGCAGGCTAAAAGACCTGCATCTGTTAACAATTCCAATGCATATTTCCTTTGATTTATCATTATCCCTTTCTTACTTCTTGCCACTTCAAAATTAAGAAAATATCTTAAATCACCAAGATCCTCGATCTTGAATGTCTTATTCAAAGCTTCTTTGACTCGGTCAATCTCTTCTTTATCATTTCCTGCCAAAATTATATCATCCACATACACCAATAATGTTGTAAAAGACCGTTAAGAAGAATTAATAAATAAGAAATAATCATTCATAGATTGAGTATATCCCACAGAAATCAAGAAGGATGACAATTTAGCAAACCACTCCCTACCAGCTTGCTTAAGGCCATATAAAGCCTTTTTTAATTTACAAACTTGTCCTGGTTGAATAGAAGTCAATCTAGGAGGAGCAACCATGTATACATCTTCTTTCAACTCTCTATGTAAGAAGACATTATTTATGTCTAACTGTTTTAACTCCCAATTATATATAGAGCCTAAAGAAAGAAGCAACCTTATAGTGGTCATCTTTGCTACTGGAGAAAAAGTTTCAAGGTAGTCAATGCCCTCTATTTGTGTGTATCCCTTCGCCACTAATCTTGTTTTATATCTTTCAACAGTCCCATCAGTATTATACTTTATTTTGAATACACATTTGCAACCTATGGTAGTTTTGTTCTTGGGAAGAAGAACAGTCTCCCATGTTTGATTTGACTCCAAAGCAGATATCTCACACTGTATAACCTTCCTCCAACAATCATATTTCACAGCTTTAGAATAAGTGTTTGGCTCAACATGTGAAGAAATAGACATAACAAAAGATTTATAAAATGGTGATAATTTATCATAAGACAAAACAGAATTCAAAGGATATTTAACTCTAAAAGATGTATTGGAAACATTGAAAAAATCCTTTAGATACTCAGGTGGTCTTTTTAGTCTGGTACTCATTCAAATGAACTGTGTTGTTTCATGATTCTCATCAAGGTTTTGGTCTCTGTGGGAACAAACTTCTTCAAGGATCTAAATGTTTGATTCATGGTCATCATTGACATGATTTTCAATATTATCACAGAGTCTAAAAATGACTTGTGATAGCTAATTCAAAATAGGTTGATCTTCTGTAAACAGATTTTGATTTTGATCATGAATGTCCAGACTGTCAGTTTATTTGTTAGTATCTTCAACCCTTTGATATGGAAAAACATGTTCATAGAAGACAACATCCCTAGACACAAAAATTTCTCTTGATTGAATATTCAATAAAATATATCCTTTTGTCTCCTTTTTAAAACCAATAAAAACACATTTTAATGCCCTTGGATGAAATTTACTTCTATTTGTTGACAAAGTGCTAGCATAACATAAAGATCCAAACACCTTTAATTGATTAAAATCTGGTGAAGTATTGTAAAGCATTTCATGAGGAGAAAAATCATTTAAAACAAGTGTGTGAAGCATGTTTATAATACGCGCCGCATGTATAATAGAAAATGACCAATAAATTTTGGCTAAATGAAATTGTATCATGAGAGCTCTTGCTACATTTAATAAATGACCAGGTTTCCTTTCAACTACACTATTTTGTTGTGGAGTATTGACACATGAAGTTTGATGTATTATTCCTTTGTTGATAAAAAAGTTAGTCGCAAAAAATTCAGTCTCATTATCATTTCTTATTACTTTAATTGTTGTCTCAAATTGTGTCTGAATAAAAACAACAAAATTTTCCAAAATCTTAACAACTTCAAATTTTTGTTTTAAAGGAAAAACCCAAGTGTACCTTGAATAATCATCAACTATGGTCAAGAAATATTTATGACCATGAATTAATGATGATGAGTATGGTCCCCACACATCAACATGAATCAAATCAAAATATTTTTTAGATTTAGATGCACTAAGAGGAAAGAGGAGTCTTTTTTGCTTTGCAAAATGACAAATATCACAAATAAAAGATTTGTTATATTTAACAAAAGGAAATTATTTTTGATAACATCAATAGATTTGTTTGAAACATGCCCTAACCGAAAATGCCAAAGGTTTTCGAGATCACTAGCAATAAAATTGACAATATTGGGGATATGTGGAGATTTAACAGGTTTGATTTGAAGGTTTTGATAAGAAGAGACCCTGAGTATATAAAGTCTATCTTGCATCTCAACTGATCCAATAACTTTCAAGGACTTTTTATCCTTAATGTGAGAATCATTAGAATAAAAAATAATCACACAAGATAAATTTTCAATTAACTTTGCTATTGAAAGAAGATTAAAAGTGAAGTTAGGAATATACAAAACATTATATAGGACATGATCTTTGTTAGCACCAAGGCTAAGCATGTGATTTGATGAAGTCAATATTGTGAGCACCAAGGCTTAGCATGTGAAGCTGATGAAGACTACCTCATGAAGAATCTGTTGGAACAACCTGGACCAGAATTGTTCAAGTGAAGACTTTGTGCCAACATGAAGATGGTTGGGTAATTAGGTCTTGGTCCTTAGTTGGGTTTGTGTGTTGGTGATTGGCTTAGTCCTTAATCACTAGTGGCATGGTTCATCACTTCTGAGGTGCTAAAAAGATTCACAAATATTTTTATTAAAACTGTTTTTAATAAAAATAACCCAAAATGTTTTTGCTGGAAAAAGGTTTTTTAATCGATTGAATTTCTAAAACAATCGATTGAATGTGACAGTTATTTCTGTTACAACTGAAATACAATTATTGTTGTTACAACTGAAACCTTTGACTGGGTCAAACTAACGGTCAAATTCAATCGATTGAATGATTTGTTCAATTAATTGAATTGCGACAGCTAAGCTGGTTTTAAAACTGATTTTGGGTATTTGAAGGAATGAGAATCATCACTTTTAGAATTATCAAAACAAATACTTTCAAAAAGCATTCCTTGAGATTTTCTAAGAGAGATATTGCCCCTTTTGTGTGATCATCATTTGGCAAAGCTTTTCAAATCAAGAAACCTCCAAGAACGTGAATCTTTGAAGCATCCTTTGAGCGAGGTTCTTGCTACTTTGGTTCTGGACCAAAGCTAAGTCTTCTACACCTGATCTTCATTCTGTGTAATCTATTTTGTGTAGAAGCACTTTGTAATCTTCTCTGATCCTGTTGATCTGTAATTTGTTTGCTATTTTCACTTACTGGATTTGTAATTGAGTTGATGCAGTGGGTTCTGCACTGGTCTCGCATCTGCTGAGGGGTTCAGTAAAGGGTGAGTGTTGTTGGGAGCAGTGCTGCTTGCGAACTGCAAGTGTTGTGGTGCAGTGGGTTTCTGCACTAGTTACACACTAGCTGAGGGGTTCAGTGAGGTGTGGGTTTACTGCTGGGAGTAGTTTGTAACTTGCTGGGAGCAAGGGTTGTAAATTGATCTTGTGATCTGTTTTAGTGGAAATCTTTGCTAGTTTACAAAGGACTGGACGTAGCCCTTGAGGAAGGGTGCAGGATAAAAATTCTGTGTTCTTGCTTTTCTCCCTACTCTTCTTGATTACTTTCATTCACTGCTGCCATCTTTAAAATTAACTGGATTAAAATCTGTTCATATTGTTAATCATACTCTGAACATCTGTTTACATAATCAACTGTGATTCTGGATTGTGTTTAATCTACTTGATTGCGTTTAAACATCTTAAATCTGGGTTTAAACATTTTTACATTGTAAACTGTTTTCTGGGTTTAACTGATTTCTGGGTTTATTTCTGATATCTTCCGCTGTACACAATCGATTGTTTACCTGACAGTCCAGAATTTCATAGTCAATCGATTGAGTAAAGAATATTCATTCTCTACTTCAAGAACAAATCAGATTTGCGAAAAGTTTTTGAAAGTTCAATTCATCTCCCTCTTGAACTCAGTCTAAACCTTATTTTACAATCTTGATTGATGAAAACACTTCCAGAATAATTTGCAATGACTTGATTTCCATTTGGTAATTTGACAGAGATAGGATTAATTTGATGATATGAAGTGAAATGAGTCAAGGATGAACAAATATGGTCAGTAGCACCACTATCAAGAATCCAAGAACTAAAGGAAGAGAAAAATTTATTACCAGTGTGTTGTGTCAAAAGGAATTACAGAGATTTGATTAGAGGCATTGTCACTGTATTTAGACTGTTGTAGAAGGGCTAACAATGTTTGATATTGCTCAGGAGTAAAACCAATTTGCTGAGAATATATTTTTGACCTTGAACCTTCATCATTCTTGTTGGAAACTATTTTGGCTGAAATACAAGAGGGGGGGTGAATTGGATTTCAAAACTTTTTGAAACAATTTGATATTTTTCAGTAAAATGCAATTCTGTTTCACAGACTGGATCTTTATTTGAATTTACTGAATCAGA
>Ga0209700_104799_pt1 | contig 23782 bp, 24 predicted proteins | sample SiratroredBW_FD_187528 | JGI IMG/M metagenome (GOLD analysis project Ga0209700, IMG submission 187528) | Root nodule microbial communities of legume samples collected from California, USA - Siratro red BW (SPAdes) (version 2) | ecosystem: Host-associated > Plants > Roots > Nodule | place: USA...
TTTATTATTTTTTACTTTAAGTTGATTTGATAATTAAAAATTATTTATTACCCTTCGTTAATGAGATAAGCTCACTAAAAGGACTGAAAATCTGGACATTGTGACACATTAATCAGTTTTTTTTTTCAATCGTTGGTCTTCCCATTATCTCTCTTGTTTTTATAGTTTTACATTTAATTATATATTGTTATTGTTTGTATTATTCCATGTGATTTTAGTGTTGAAGTGTACCATTCAAATATATCATTGTTTGAATTTAAAAAAAAAAAATCTTCCTAATTACTGTCTACTAAAAAATAATTTTGTAAATAACTTATTTTTTGTTTGAGTGTTACGACACAGCTAATGTGCTTTTTCTCAAAAAATAAAATTAAAGATATTGATCTTTAGTAAGATAAAATTGATGATTCAAATATGTAAATTTTAGTTTTAAAAGTATCTACTGTCCTTTTTAAAAGTAAGCACCACAAGAATCCGAGAAACTTATATACACTGATAAATAAAGATCAGTACAGGAAAGATAAATTAAGCTCCATAATAGCACATAATTACCTATTACTATTCTCTAACAAGATATAATGTATCAGTAAGAAAACCAGTTGGATGTGATAAAATCAAATTAAATTTGCCCTTCACCTTAGGAAAATGAGACTGCGTGTATACAATGATGACTATAATTGAACCAAGTAGCAGCCACATCTCAATTAATTCGAAATGCGACAGCATAAATGGAAAATTAATTTCACTGTTCACCAATCAGTTAAAACCTATGTTCCTTAGCACTTCAGGCCCGTCTCTTTGGTCAAATCATTCACAGTATTCTGTTCAACTTTCACATTATCTTCGTCAGCTTTCTGAGAAGAAATATCTAGAGCCTGCAAGAACCAAATTCAGTTAGACAACTTTGTCAATGACACACTTCCGATAAAATGCACTGACACTAATCTGCATACACGCTTAGTGTTTATGCATTTGTGCTTTATGTTGTGAAATTCACCTTCATGCAAGTTTCAGCAACTGCAGTATCAGAGCCTCTCATATGCTCCCCACTTCTTCTCTGGTCATCCTGAAACTAAACAGGTATCACACATTGTACCAAGTTGCAAATGAATTATGTATGAATTTACATAATGCTTTTCAACAGCAGTCCGAGGAATGTACAACAAAAACCAATTTGTTGAAGAGTTACTCAACGGACGATATATGGCGATGAGTTGCATAATTAAAAAGAAGAAAGAATATGTACTGTGTCTCCAGAATTTAACGTCAGCAGGTTGCCAATTATTAATAAATGAACTGTTGGTAACAACACTACAGGGGAACCTCAGCAGATAGTTGAGATTACATGACCATTCCTAGATCGGCAGTCAGCGCACAACGTGATTTCACACAATTTTATTAGTGTATTTGAACTGTTTAGGATGCTTGACAGTCAAAATAAAAAATCAACATTTTAAGTTCTATGAAGATCGGTCATATACATTACTAAGCACAGACATAATCCCAAAGGTTATAGTTTTCATTCTTCTTTATTAATTTTTGAGGAATGTGGAAGGGTTAAGGGGAATATGGCACCGTTGTAAGTCTTTGAACATATATCTTTGCTTATTCTTAAAATAGGCAGCCATTTAAGCATCTCAGAATATTTTCTTCAATTAGCTTGTTTAGACTCATCCTTCAGAAGATAGAACCAAATAGTGTTTGAATGAACTATGTAGTCATACCATTCAGTGGAACAACACTTGATTTTTATTTTTAACACATGCACTAGATATTTTATTTTTAATACAAACATACATTCAATCTTCGGGAACTGATGCCACAGCTCCACATGAATCTCTATAACTAATTTATGGACAAGCCTCCTGTTAACAATGCTACAGGCTCCATCATTTCCCACTACTCAATGTCGTCACCACCATCCCTTGCTAATCTCGAATTGTTAACCACACCATCAGGTTAGCTGGCCCTTCCTCAGTCTGTTTAAGGGGTTCAAACCAGATCCGAGAACACTATTTTTTCATGGGGCCTACTGTTTGTTCCTTCCTCGTTGCATTTTTTTGCATCTTCTGATGGCAAAACTTGCAGAAGACTTTTCCTCTTATTCTTCCCCCGTTTTTTTTGAGGGATGTCAACTTGGACCCGAATCTCCTTGACTCTCTACGTAGGACTTCTCAATCCTATGATCAAACAATGCCATACCATTTTGCTAAAGTGTACAAGGGCAAGTGGCCTGATGTAGAATGTCATGAGAACATGAGTAGAAAAGATAGAAGAAAATTATTCTTTTGCATTACCACTCCTCAAAACTCTGATAACTTGGCCAAACAGATTTTTGATTTCATTAAGGAAAGACAAAAGTAAACAACAATTCAGGTTGATCTTTCATTAAATAAAACCAAGTACAACGACAATATTAATCAATAAACATAACAACATACTAAAACCCAAAAAATGTGACTCGACTAGGACCGCAAATGTCAGAATGAATTATAGAGAAGTCAGAGTTACATTTTGTTTCAGATTTGTTTAGAAAGGAAGATGTAACATGTTTCTCTAGTTTACATGACTCAGTCTAGGACTTGGTGTTTGCTAAGGTTAGGAACCATTTTCTTTAATTTGGATGTGGATGACACAAGCAATCATACAAAAGTTTAGGAGATGGGGAAGCAAAACAAAATAGAAGATCTGGATCTGAGGTAGTTGAGTCCTCTAGATTCATGTCCTTGACCAATTAGTTGACTCATACCACGCTCGTGTATAACAAAGAATTGACATCAAAAGGTAATCAGCAATTTAATGATCTAGTCAACTAACAAAGAGAAATGAGGTTAAAAGGACAAACACGGACTAGAAGAACAACATTTACGTTCAAGGAAGAAGAGAGGGAGACTTGATCAACTCCCCGAGAAGCAACTTTGGACACATTGGCTCATGTAATAAATAGGAAATTTGGAAGAACAAAGAGAAGAAAACACATGAGTATTGCCATAAATACAATCAGAAGCAGCTGAACAAGAACCTATGAACTTTAAATGTCCATGGTTTGAGAAATTCAAATCATTGACAAACGAAATTGGGTGGAACATTGTGCTTGGCCATTGGATTTTAACCTAAGATATTTTTCACAAGAAAACTTAGGAATAACCTTCTTAGATTTGATCACATTGGTTGTCATGTCAGGGAAACCATGTAAAGAGAAGCACTTGAGTATGTCCCATCCTATTGTAGTAAGAGCATTGAGGACAGTCAGGACCACTTCGTCCTCCTTTATTTCCGTGACCACCCCTTTCGCAAGTAGACACCATGACAAATGATTCAACAGAATCATGCAAATTTCCAATAGTGAGAGTGGGAACACAAAGTAGTCGTGCTTTGAGACTTTCCATTGATGGAATTTCTTGACCAATCAAGATTTGGTCTCAAACAGGATCAAAATTTGGATGCATGGCACAAAGAGTCATAACCATGTAGAACTTATCCAACATCTTAATATCTTCCAAAGAATCAACTTTTAGAAACATATTCAACTCCTCAGTAGCTGATTGGACTTTAACAATAAAGGAGGTCAATCATAAATTGCCAATATGTTGGTTTTCACAAATTGCTAAAACAAGGCACAAAGCTAAAAGTCCATCTTCTTCCACTAGCCAACCTTGTTGAATGGTGTTGTACTACCATCTTCTTCTAAATATTGATGTAGACCAAGACAAGTAATTTTTGTCATTAACCTCCTCCGAAGAAATTATGGGAGAAACAGAAAAGGAGTTGATAGGTACAACAACAACCATTTTGTTATGGTGTATCCATATATGTGAGTTCATGAACAATAACTTGTTCGAAAAGGAATTTAGTCATGTCATGGGTTACATATTCCCTCCCATTATCAAAAAGCAAATGTCTAATTGACTTCCTAAATTGTGTGTGGATCATACGAAAGACTTTTTCAAATAAAGGAAAAACTTCAGACTTTTGTTTCAGAAGGAAAATCCATGTGATACAATAGCAATCATCAATAAAAGTGACAACCATTCTGCATCGGATATACTAGAACTTAATGTGAGACCCATACATTAGAGTGGATCAAATAAAAAGGATTAACACTTTTTGTATCACTAGGAGAATAGGTGACATGATGGTGCTTTGCAAATTGAGATACATCACGCTTGAATGACCTAACAAACTCTTTCGAAAGTAAAGAAGAAAACATGGACTTAAGAATATAAAACACCAAATGTCCAAGACAACAATGAAGAAGTCAAATTCGAAAGGACTCATAAGTAGTGCATGATTGAAGGAAAGAGGCAATAATTTCTTTATTGACACTACTCTTGGTTCCCAAGCCTTGGAGAGAATATAACCCTCCATGTTCCTTAAAAGTTCCAATCGTCCTCCCCATAGCAAGATCTTGAAAAACACAACGAGGGAAAGAGTGTTACAGAACAATTTGTGAACAAAAACAAGGCTATTGGAAAGTTTTGGGACATGAAGGAGATCTTTAAGAGTGAGAGATGGCACAAGAGAAATATTGCCACGTCCACATATTGAGAGCACTTTAGGCAACTGAAGAAATAAGGAGGATGCATAAAAAAGAGAAAGAACCACAACTAAGGTGACTAGGATTTAAATGCAGAAGCAAAGTCCCCAAGATCAAGAACTCTGTTACCAACTTGAAATTACTTTAACACTTAAGAGAAGAAAAATGATACAATTCAAATTGATAGTAAACCAATAGAAGAAATTATATACAGATATCAACTACCCTAGAATAATGATCACAAAATCTCTTAGAGGATCCTACGGTATCTTAATTGTCATAATTACAATTATTATGATTGGTAACGTCTCCTTGTAAATCTACAATATCTTTTTATAACTCAACATGTAATGTCTTTGGTTGAGCTTGAGTAAAACCAAGTTTTATAAAGACAACATGCAACAAAATTATCTCAAAGCAAGCAACAAACAAGGTGCAGTACTCTACTTCAGTGCCAAGAATATACACCAACAAATAGAGAATCACCTAGAACATAAACCAATTGATAGTAGATTTTCTTGTGTCCCACTATGGGAGTGAATAACCACTAAGGAAGAATAGGTCATTGTATCAAGAAGATCTCGAATGATGTGATGAAGTGCTCAAAGGTGGAGATTCATAAGTGCCAAATATTGGTATCTTTTGACCCTATTTTCAACTTGTATTTAGACACTCATCGTTATATCATGATATATTTTTAGTAGTTTTTAGTTCAACTTTAAATTATATTTTTTATGATTTTAAGTTTTGTTTTTTTTTTTTTTCAGAAAAAGGAGAAGCTTTTGGTCCAAAAGTAGGAACCCAAGATCCTCGCTTAAGCAGTCTGAGCAAGTGCTACTTACTAAAGCAATTGAAGCCAGTGCTACTCGATCAAGCAAGCGACTGCTACTCACTCAAGTGTTAAGGCGAGGTACTCTTTCTTAAGCAAATCATGAGGGCACTTAAGCAAGAGACACATGGCTTGCACTCTCCACTTTACAACAATGAGGGCTACGTGCACTCTGCCATTATTGCTTTCGCTACTTGACCTAAGGGGACATTTTGAGAGTGGGTCATAAAGAGAAAACCCAAGTTCAAATATTATAAACTTAGGGTTAGACAACCTTGTAAATTATCCTAGGTACCAAGACACACATCATAATATTTGTGTGCTCTGAACTCTTAGTCTTTCGTTATTCTTTTAGTCTTTGTGTCAGTGTGAAGCCATGAGCAACTACGCATCCTTTTATTACAGGTTGATGTAGCTACCCAGCTCATGTCATTTACGGTGTCTGAAAATATTGCTAATACAAGTAGATATTTATACAACTTCTAAAATTATATAACATGTTTAACCACTAGTCTCGAGACGAATGAAAATATTAAGAATTTGTTTAAATTTTCAAAAACCAAGAGAGACACGTACCAAATCATTGAGTTGCGGTTCGACTATTTCTTTCTTTACTTTGCTTGGTACAAGCTCACTGATAAATGAGGCAACACATTGAGCACATGATCATGCGATATTTAATCATAAGAAATAAATTGAGTATAAATTAAAATACCGTTCAACATCAACATCCATGTCAGAATCTGGATCCCATGTCTCATCTCCATTGTCATGATCTTCATCTGCCTGTAAAATTGTAAGCATGTGAATGTGAGTATTTGGAAATGAGCATGAATAGTAGGATGAAATCAAAATTTAGTTAGGATGAGTTTAGGGCGCCTAAGCTTTATCTTATCAGTCACCAATCTCTAGTCAATATGGTGTTAGTGTATACAATCCACTCATATTATTTGGTTGTTCAGTACTTTCCTAGTCTCTGTAGTATGTGATTTCTTTCTCTCAAACTGTAACTCTGTTAGTATAGTTAATATTGAATCACATTACTTCTGAGTCAGTACTGTCATTGGCTTCCTCAAGACCCTTCTTAGAGTCTACACTTTGTATAGAAATCTACTCTACATCTATTTCAGTTGAATAATTCTCTATACTTTTAGTTTATTTTCTTTGTACTCTCCACAATATTCAAAATCTATTGTGTTATCTAGAGCTTGAGATGCTACTTTTATGACTCTCAATACGCTGGAAAATATGAAATTCCAACTTCTCTCTGACCAGATCTTTTTTCCCAGTTTGTGCCACCTAAAAACGATGAGGACCAACTCCATTTCCGTCTCAATTTCATTCACCGTGAATTACAAACTCTATTCCCGCCTGCACTACTAATCATCTATGTGGTCTTTGAAAATCTTTCTTGTCTGGAAACAAGTCAAGTGATTAAAGTACACTGTCTCCACTAATTTGTTATTGGCCCTGGATACCCTTGCAATTTCTCCCTTTTTCAAGAATCCAACTTAACATGCCTAGGAACTTGAAGATCATCTACTAAACTCTAACCCCTAAACTCAACTACCACCTTATGAGTTGCAATCCTAGCTTGCTCCACTCTTAGAGAAATTGGTTGCAAGCACTTGTTTCAACTACGGGATAAGATTCACAAACTTCAATTTGAAAACTAGCGCCAGGCCATTCAACTATGAATTGAGCTTAGGAATATGGAGAAAGGTGATAGATCAATCGAGAATTTATTTTGGTTGATTCGTTGAATTTCAGTGGTGATCCAATCTTAGAACAAGAGTAATATGTGATTATTGAAGATCTTCTCAATTATGAATCTCTTTGCAAGGGAGCAAAATATTAACAGCAGTATTAATGAAGATATGAGCCCAAATAATGAGATATCACAGCATTATGAGACTAATGGGTTTGTTACACAAAGAGGACAGGTGACAGAAGATCCTCAAGTCACGAGTCCACGGAGGAGCCAAAGGAAGCGAGCATCAAATAAGAGAATGGTTGGTTATGCTTGGTAACCAATGAGTGCCTAGTGAATTTCTCTCCCTTATTCTCTCCTCTGACAAATTCTGTTATCTCTCTCTCACTGTCTCCTCATCTGTTCCTTTCTCCTTTTGACGCAAGACATGCTGCTGTGAGCATAATTTCCTCATCAATTGTTTTCACCAGATTCACTAATTTTTCTAAATTCGTAGAAAGAAACCTTGTTGCTGAATTTCCATTAAGGATTGTACTGGTTATTTGAACCTTGAGACACTGTTACATTGTATTTTCCCTTATTTAGTAATCATTCCTAATCGTTCATTATCAATTTTCACCTTCCATTTTGGTGCTTTCATTCTCGACCACACCAGAAACAGGTCCATGGCGAGAACTCAGGCAGTACCCCTAGCACCCATTTTCGTTCTTCGTTTGTGGCTAGACGATCGAACTATGAAGTCCCAAAGTTTAATGGTCATGACGCCCTTGGGTGGATTTTTTCCATGGATCAATACTTTGATCTGTGTCGAGTTCCAGAGGAAGAACAATTGAGCATTGCTGCTTTTCATATGCAGGGCATGGCAATACCCTAGTTTCATATGTCCCAGCGTCATACCCCATTCTGTTCCTGGGATCAATTCGAGATTGAATTCGGACCGTCTTTGTATGAATCACCTCGGAAGCTACTATTTAAACTTCATCAAAGTGGATCAATTGCAGATTATTATACTGAGTTCATATCATTAGCAAATCATACTAATATCGAGCCCCATGATGCACTTCGTGACTGTTTTATTAGCGGGCTACATTCGGAGATTAAGCGCGAAGTAAAATCCAGATGCCCTCCGTCTTTAATGAGTGTTGTTAGCTTGGCTCGATTGTTTGAGGATAAATGTAACACCAACACTAAAATCACGATTGGTCCCAGCCAATACCGTCCTCCACAACCCACACTTCGAACCACAGTGCCTCCACGACCTCCATTCACCTCCACACTACCACCCCTGCTTCCTACACCAAACCAACAACCATTAACCACAAAAAACCCAATCAAAAGAATGTCACCAACTGAACAACAGAAACGTCGGGAGCAGGGAATTTGCTTTTGGCATGATGACAAATATTCACCTAACCACAAATGTCCCAATAGACACTTCATGCTTTATCAACTTAAAATTGGGAATGATAGTGATCTCTTACAATCAGAAACCCTTGAACAACAACCCGAGGACAGTGGTGAATTACATCAACTCGATCATGTCTTTTAATGCAATGTATGACACTAGTGGTCCAGCTACCATTCGGGTCAGAGCACAAATAAATGGCATGGACATTCACGCCCTCATTGATGGTGGGAGTTCAGACAGTTTCCTTCAACCCAGAATTGCTAAGTTCCTCAATCTAACCATGCAACCAGCTCCGGGGTTTCGCGTAATGGTGGGAAACTTTGAACTAATGACAGCAGACGGATATATTCCTTCAATAAAAGTTACCATGCAAGGTTACACAGTGTAGATTCCTGAGGTGTATGTTGTTAATGTTGCAGGGGGTGATAAGGTTATCGGTACTACATGGCTTAAGCAATTAGGTGCTCACATTGTGGATTATCAGAATTCATTTATTCGATTCTTGCATGAGGGTGCCTTTGTTACTATTTTTGGTGAAAATGCTCGAATGCCGGCCCAAGCTCAATACAATCATATCAAATGTTTAGTGCACATTGATGCTAGAGTAGAGACTTATGTTATACAAGTACAACAAAAGGAGGAAGAGTAACTAAACTCATTCTTACCGCTGGCCAATATGGACCCTACATTAGCGGAGCTTCTGAGAAATTATGCTTCGGTGTTTTCTACACCATCAGGGCTTCCACCACATCGAGACCACAACCATTCCATTCCCTTGGTGCAAAGGGCTGCTCTAGTCAAAGTGAGACCTTATCGGTACCCTCATAGCAAAAAGGAGCAGATTGAATTGATGATAGATCAAATGTTGAAAGAAGGAATCATACAACCAAGTAAGAGTCCATTCTCTTCTCCTATTCTCTTAGTTAGGAAAAAAGATGGAACATGGCGGTTTTGCATTGATTATAGGGCTTTGAATAACATAACGGTGAAGGATAGTTTTCCAATCCCCACGGTGGATGAACTCCTAGATGAATTATATGGTGCTACAATGTTCTTTAAACTTGATCTTTGATCCGGCTATCACCAAATATTGGTGAAACCTGAGGATCGCCACAAGACAGCCTTTAGAACCCACCAAGGGCATTACGAATGGCTTGTAATGCCATTTGGGTTAACTAATGCACCGGCTACTTTTCAATCACTCATGAATGATGTGTTTAAACCTTACTTAAGGAAATTTGTGTTGGCTTTTTTTATGATATACTCATTTACAGTCCTTCATGGTAGTTGCATCTTAAGCACTTAGAAACTGTTTTGCAAGTCCTACAAAAGGAGTCTCTTTATGCCAAATTCTCTAAATGCCTTTTTGGGACCACGGAAATTGATTACTTAAGCCACACTATATCAGGAGGGGGTGTTCACATGGAAAGAGGCAAGATTCAAGTTGTGTTGGATTGGCCATAGCCCATGAATATTAAGCAATTACATGCTTTTTTAGGCCTTACTGGGTACTATCGCAGATTCATCAAGAGTTATGTTTCCCTTACTGCTCCCTTGACTGATTTATTAAAAAAAGAGGCGTTCCAGTAGAATGAAGAGGCCACTTCCGCATTTCTGAATTTAAAGGCTGCAATAACTTTGGAACCAGTGTTGGCCCTGCCCAATTTTGATTTGCCCTTTGAACTAGAAACAGATGCATCCGGGAGTGGTATTGGGGCAGTCTTATCTCAGGGCAAGCATCCTATAGCTTACTTTTCAAAAAATTTATCTCCTACTATGCAAAAGAAGTCTACTTATATCCGAGAGTTTTTTTGCCATAACTGAAGCAATTGCCAAGTTTAGGCATTACTTATTGGGCAACACATTCATAATCCGCACTGATCAGCAAAGTTTGAAGGCTCTAATGGACTAGAAATTACACACTCAATAAATTGTTGGGCTACAACTTTCAAATACAATACAAACCGGTCACGATAATGTCGCTGCCAATGCTCTTGCTTTTTTTTTTTTTTGGAGCTTGGTCTAGCCTAAAATCACATTGGTTGGAGGTGTTGTGATCTAATATTGCCAAGGACACTCAGCTGAGCACAATCTTACGTCAATGCAGCAGTGAAGGTCTCTATCATAACAATTATTCTTGCAGAAATGGCATTCTTTTGTGGAAGGAAAGAGTAGTGATTCCCCAAAACAACAACCTTATTTCCATTATTGCCAAAACATTGGACAGAATTTCATCCAATTTTTATTGGCCACACATGCAAAGCCAGATCAGAGAGCATGTATTGAGTTGTGCGATTTGCCAACAAGCAAAGACCGAGACTAAATTACCTGATGGATTGTTGCATCCTTTGCCAATTCCTGTCCAAGTTTGGGAGGATATTAGCATGGATTTCATAGTTTCCTTGCCTCCAGCCAGAGGCTTCTCTATGATTATGGTAGTTGTTGATCGCCTTACAAAATATGCTCATTTTGTACCTCTGAAACATGACTTTGATAGCAGATATGTAGCAGAAAATTTTGTGCAAAACATTGTAAAACTTCATGGTTTCCCGAAATCTATTGTGTTTGACCGAGACAAAATATTCATTAGCAGGTTTTGGCAACAACTTTTTAAACTCCATGGTACTAAACTTGCCATGAGCTCTGCTTATTATCCTCTAATGGATGGTCAAAGTGAAATGTTGAACAAAACCCTCGAAATGTACTTACGGTGTTTTTGTTATGATAATCCAAAGAGTTGATTGCGTATATTGCCTTGGGCTGAGTATTGGTACAATAAATCTTGCCATAAAAGCATTCAAATGTCTCCTTTTAAGGCTTTATATGGTAGGGATCCTCCTACAATGGTGCGTTATGAATACTCTTCACAAGATGAGCAAACTCTTCAAGAAATGTTCCTTGCAAGGGATAGGTTATTAGATGACTTAAAGAAGAACATGGCAAGGTCACAGGAGTTTATGAAATTATATGCAGACAAAAACAGAAGACACATGGAGCTTGAAGAAGGTGATCTAGTATTGGTTAAACTCCAGCCCTATAGACAGCATTATGTGGCTCTTAGAAGGCATCAAAAGCTTGGGTTAAGATACTTTGGCCCATTTAGAATCATCAAGAAATTGAGTGATATAGCTTATAAGCTTTAGTTACCAGAGGAGGCAAAAATACATAATGCTTTTCATGTATCTGTCTTAAAAAAAATTCAAGGGTGAGCATCAGGGTCATTATCTACCCTGGCCTCTAAAAACAGTTCCAGAAGGACTAATTATAGACCCATATGCCATCTTGGGAAGCAGAACAGTGTTGCATCAAGGCAAAGAAATGGAACAAATTCTGGTGCAATGGGGGCCAGACCAAGGAGCTACTACAACTTGGGAAACAACTGTTGAGTTTCTCAAAGAGTACCCTTCATTCAACCTTGAGGGCAAGGTTGAGGCTAAAGGGGAGGGTAATGTAAGGGAGCAAAATATTAACAGCAGTACTAACGAAGATATGAGCCTAAATAATGAGATATCACAGCATTATCAGACTAATGGGTTTGTTACACAAAGAGGACAAGTGGTAGAAGATCCTTAAGTCACGGGTCCACAGAGGAGCCAAAGGAAGCGAGCATCAAATAGGAGAATGGTTGGTTATGCTTGGTAACCAATGAGTGCTTGGTGAATTTCTCTCCCTTATTCTCTCCTCTGACAAATTTTGTTATCTCTCTTTCTCTCACTATCTCCTCATCTGTTCCTTTTCCCTGTTGACACAGGACATGCTGTTGTGAGCATAATTTCTTGATCAATTGTTTTCACCGGATTCACTAATTTTTCTAAATTCGTAGAAAAAAACCTTGTTGCTAAATTTCCATTGAGGGTTGTACTGGTTATTTGAACCTCGAGACACTGTTACATTGTCTTTTCCCTTATTCAGGAATCGTTCATTATCAATTTTCACCTTCCACTCTTGTCAATCTGAGCTAAAATTTGTTTGAGGAAATTAAGTCACTGGTAGTCACAAAAACACGTGGTAATGGCTAACGGCAGGTGATGGTAGTTGACAACAGAGGGCGGTGGCCAACAGCAGATGGTTGTGGTTAGTGCATCAGCGACAAAGAGTGACTGAAATAGCAGAGCAGGATCTGAACCCACTTTGATACCAACTTAAATTTGAAGTTTTAAGGGAGAAAACGTTGAGTTTTTCAGTAAGCTGAAACACACACACACATGACAACAGTCAAAAAAGGTACATCATGATGGCAGGAGTGCAGACTGTTGCACCTGCCCAAACAGCCACAGCAGAAAAAGATAGATGGACCCACAAGACACATAATAATATAAAATACATACATTTATTTAACACCATTAAAAGAAATCCTTCAAAAAGAGCTAATTGGGGAAAATGCAGTAAAATCAGTGACAGAAGTTTACCTCTCCAAGATCAGAATCCGGAGGTCTTTCCTGAAATTGGACACTAGGAGCATGCTGCAGCTTGGAAAGATTCTCAAGTAGCTTAGATTGAATTTCTTCAAGTAAATGACGGGAATTCTTGTTTTCCATGTTACTTGGGGCAACATGAAGGGTATAATCTGGACCAAAATATTCATAATACTCATGTTGTGGCATTTTGTCATCAACTTCTATTCCAAGAGCAACTCCTGTCTGCCTTAACATATATCATGAATAATTTAATGTATTTGGATGAATTTCTATACAAAAGAATTAATCAAGTAACATATAACTACTAAAACAAGACAAACAAGTTGAGAAGCGAGAAACAACAACTACAAGTTATATCTCACAGAATACTAAGACACTTCAGGAAATCTTAATTTATATTTTATAGTTCAAGACAAGCAAAATGAAACAATACTCAAGTACTTTGACCCTTCCAACATCATTACTGTTACTGAACAAGTTACTTCATGTGCAGTATTTTTTATAATTAAAATTTAAAGATTGAGAAAATACTGGAATTTATGACAATAATCCCACTTTTGGGTTGTGGCACCCCGCTCAGATGCGATAACCATGCTACCTTTTTAATTGTTTTTTATGATTAATGACCATATAATAAATAAATGGGAGAAATTGTCAATTTAAACAACATTCTACCTCATAGCACCAACATCGAGCAACATTCCGAATGGTGTAGCCACCACCACCTAGTAGCAAGAGGGGCACGTTGAATGATCTCATGTATCTGACACACTCTGCATGTCCCCTAATTGAAAGATTGAAACATCCCAATCGGTCTCCAGATAAAGAATCAGCACCGCACTGGAGAACTACTGCACCAGGCCTGAACACTTCCATTACTTTGCCAATTATTGGTTTGAACAAGAAATGATAACTCTCATCATCAATGCCATCATCAAGTGGAACATTAAGAGAGTAGTATTTTCCTTTTCCATATCCAACATCACGTACATCCCCAGTACCAGGAAAATAGTCTCCGAATTTATGAAAAGAAACAGTCATGACTCTGTCAGTAGTATAGAATGCTTCCTCCACACCATCTCCATGGTGAATATCAATATCCACATATAGAACACGCTGCAACAAATGTAATATAAGCATTTGAAATCAGAAAGAGGCACAAGTTTGTGATATGAGAAATTTGAGAAGTTCAGACTTGTAACATTTTACAAGTTACCCTCAAGATCAAATTTAAATATGTTTAAAATCTTATATTTTAACCCTCAAATTATACTTTACTGCAACCTGTTGAAACCCTTGAAAATCCAGTTATGTTGGAATTATCAGCAATTGAATTGAGACTGACAATGTAAATCTGCCATGCCCAATATAATATCATTGACCAAAAATTCACTACCATAGTATGTAACCTTTTCACATATATTACGTTCTACTCTTTATGACCAGAATTCATAAGACTCGTACACTGTGTTGGGATGAGGAAAGAAGGAAAGAGACATAAAGAAAGAAATGAAGTGAAATTATAAAGGAAGAGATGAAAACAATTCTCTCTGCATGTTTGGATGAGTAGAAGAGTAGAAAGAAGTGTAAAACACATATTCTTCCTCCTTTCTGCCCTTAAAATGTCTCCTAAAGCAAACCCCACACCCAACTATTTCTTTATGGAAAACTCTAGAGAAGATAGAAACATTGAGCTGAAATCCTGTGTTTCTGAGTCAGCATGAGTGCTTCATTTATAATAAGAAAAAAAAAATACAATAAATAGAGGAGATTATAATAAGAAAAATAAATAAATACAATAAATAGAGGAGATATGATATATTCTATAACAAATATATGATAGGGATAAATAAAAACATTCTTAATAATACATATATAATCTAGATATTCTTGATTATATAAGATCAACTCTTTATCTATCCTCTTAGAGACTTGGTGAATATGTTAGACAACTGTTCATTAGAGTTGACAAATCTAGTGGTAATGTCTCAAGACTCCAATTTTTCTCTTATGAAATGACAATCCACCTATGTTTGGTCATCTCATAAAACATAGGATTAGAAGCACTGTGTAAGGCTGCCTAGTTGTTGCATACAAGGTGCATTTGAGAACTTTCTTCAAATTTAAGCTCTTCAAGGAGTTGTATTAGCCATATGTGATCACAAGTGACTAATGTCATCACCTTGTATTATGCTTCTGCACTTGATATTGGCACAACATTTGTTATTACTTTTCCACGATATTAAATTACCTTAAAAAATAACATAGTACCCTGTCACGGATTGTTTATCACTTGGTGATCCTACCCATTCAGCGTCAGAATACCTAACAATTTGAGGATTTCCCTTACCTTTCATAAATGAAGCCTTTTTCAAGAGACTCCATAATATACTTTAGGATTTGTACAACTGCACTCCAATGTGTTGCGGGTGACATCAATGGTATGTCCACATGCTTAGCATGCATGTATCATTCCTATTTCTTTCAAAATGTTGAGAGCATATTTTCTTTGAGATATGACCAAATCAACATTGGATTGTGCTACTTCTATACCAAGATACCAAGTGACCAAGATCTCTTGAGTTGAACTCTTTAGCAAGATATTGGTTTAGTTGTACAATACCCTCCATGTCACTACTAGTAATAACAATGTCGTTTACATATATAATGGGATATGTATATCCTTGGAGAGAATGACAACAAAATAGAGAATGATCTACATCACTTTGTATCATTCCAAATTGCTGGATGACAATCTGAAAACGCCCAAACCATGCACGAAGTGATTTCTTGAGGCCACATAGGGACTTGCATAGACAGCATATCACCTCTGAATTAATGCTAAGTAGCCATCATGAAAGAAATGAAGGTTAAAATAAAAGACCTCCTTTGAAGTCTAAACTTCATTTTGCAATGCAATCACAAGAGATGCTAAACTACTTCCCTAAATTGACTAGTCCTAGATATTTTTAATATTCAAGCCTTCTTCAAACAATAAGGATACTTCACAACTTAAGTCTTAATTGACTAAAGAAAATTTCCATTTTAATGCCCTTATTTGTGACCACCTCAATTGCGACAAAGTTGTAGATTATAGGATTACAAAAACAACAAAGCAATATACCACTAGGTGAGTTCAACTACATGGATTTCATGTTATTTGGCATGGTTAAAAATCAAAGCTTTTGAAATATTATTTAGCTCAAGATCTACCTTGATAGTATCTTTTTCCAAAGTCTTTGTTCATCTCCTTGTCCTTTTCTTCACAGGACTAGCAATCATGTAATCTTGTACATATCCAACCCACCTCAATCAGGCTTTTGTAATGTTTTCCTCAATTGGTGTTTCATCAATCTTTTCTCTTTTTTTTCATATATAGCAATTTTATATTTTTTTTCATTCTTAATAACACATCCATCTTACCATTCACTATCATATAGTATAGCTAGACATACAACTATGTGATAAAACTCGCCTTTGAGTTTACCAAGTACTTTGCGATGACAAATAACCCCTGGTGCCTTTCTGGTAGACATGCGTACTATTTTAATGGTGTGTCGTTTACAATTATATATGGAGGAATCTTTTCTATTGGAATAAAATTAGAGTGAACAAACTTACTTTTGTTTATATGCATTAAGGAATAAATTCCAGTGTATTTCAGAAATGTTAATCCTGGAATGTAACCAATAATAATAACAATTAACAACACTTCTCAACAGATTAAGCTGTGAAATCCCAAGATCCAAATGGCAGTTCCTGAAGCCATTTTGTTCTTTCTAGAGTACACCTTCTAGATGGCTTGATTACTTGGACTATGATTCAGAAACTGATCCTCCTCCAACCAAACAAAGTCATGGTTCCTATCAACATCTGACATCAGGAGTTTACAACCAAAGCTTCTCAAGATGATATAGAACGTTTAAGGGGCTCATGTCCGACTAAATTTAGTGTTGGAAGAATTCTCTTAGGATCCAAAAGAAAAGAATATCATGTAAAAACTCGAATAGCCTACAAATTTGAGCTATGCCCATCACTATTCAGTAGTGCTAATTCCCTGCAAAAATCCTTAAGAATATATAAAGTGTAAAAAATGCACATGTCCACGAAATCAATATACCTCTAAAGCACAACAATAAACGAAAACCAGAAGGAAATGCATGGTTACACAAACCTCATGTTGTTTAAGAAGTTCTAAGATTGCGAGGACTATATCATTAACATAGCAAAATCCAGAAGCCTCACACTTCTTAGCATGATGCAACCCACCAGCCCAGTTGACAGCAATATCACATTGGTCATGATTTAACTTGACAGCACCCCCAACTGATCCCCCTGCATAAGTTTGACAGAAAGAGTAGAGGCCATCAAAAACAGGACAATCTTCACCAACATTAAAGCGTTTGAGTTGCCTCAGATGATCCTGCTGTGTTTCAGGAGTTATGCTTCGAAGGAATGCAACATAATCATCAGCGTGAAAACGACAAAGGTCCCGATCTCTAGCAGGAAATGGCTTATGGACCTGCATGTGCTGAAGCAATCCATAATGAGCAAGAAGAGCATGTGTCATCCGTATACGATGTGGCTTCATAGGGTGACCTTGACCATAATAGTAATTCCCGACTTCTGGATCATAGAAATAGCAAACCTTTCTCTTAACACCATCAGGTCCAGATGGTAACGAATTGCCGCCGGAATCCATGTGCGCTGTTTCCCGTTATTATCTTCTTGTCAATAGTCAACCATCCCAACAAAATCTCTTGAAGGGGAAAGCGGAGAAAGGACTATTAGAAAAAACAGGAGTAAAACAGCTAACTCAAAAAGTATTGACGTAAACAAAGATAAACGAAGGTTATATATATAACAATGATGGGAAATCAGACAATTAAATTAAAATAAAAAATAAGAATTGGGCTGGGCTACTATAGCCTTTGGTTTACGGTTTCGTAACTCTTTTAGCTGACATACTGTCACTGTGTGCACAAACTGAACACAAACCCTAATAAACTGAGTAAAAAACCTATGGCTTAGTGCATAGAGAAAGAAAATCAGAAACACGACAGAAAATATCACTCAAAATCATAGATTGTCCTATTGTTGAATAAGCGAAAAAATGAATGAACAACATAATTGTAATTGATTCCATAATTCCACCGCAAAAATGGATAGAGATCATGTACCCTACGATTTTAGTCTTACCTCTTCTCTAATGCTGTTTGGCAGAGTTTCTTGGGTCGACAAAAGTATGGACTACCAGCGATGATTCAAGGCAACTCGGCTAGAGCGAAAGCGCCTCACGGCCCGCGCTGCTTGTCCGATGATACCTTAAATTATTCTCTAACAATTGCAGTAAACTAGACTTTCCGGTGCAGGCGTTATATATATAAGAATTTAATAAAAGTATAATCTAATAAAAAGTTCAGTCATATATATATATATATATATATATATATATTAGTAAGTTAAAAGAATTTAATAAAAGTATAATCTAATAAAAAGTTCAGTCACATAAAAAATACAATTATAAAACTTTTCTATTAACATTTTATCAATAAAAAAATGTAGAAATTATGTTTAAATTATAATTATGCTATTATTAAATTTTTAAATAAATTGTTTTGACAATCAAATAAACCTTAGAATATTTTTATCGGGATATAAACAAACCATAATACATATTTTTACTTGTATGTCTCGTTGAATAAAACTATTTAAGATTTTATAACTTAAATTTATCAAACATGATTATTTTTTTCGCTTGTTTGTTGTTTAGAGACAAAATTAAGTATATACGAAAATTTAAATTCGTAACAGACTTTTAAACTATATGAATCCAAATTTTTTAATATAACATCTTAAATATAAAAATAAGTCCAAAAGATAATATTAGATCTTATATATATATATATATATATATATATCATCAAAATATTTTTAAAATAACTTTATAATATTATTTTATTTAATTATTACTATTACAAAAGACATTTATCTTTATATATTTAATGGGAAAATAAAATTAATAATGGTGGTTGTGTAAAAAAGTAATAGTTTATTTATTTTTAATTTAAAATTGTATCCTTTAACATTTTAACTTTTGAAACTTGGAGTTTATGTTCATAATTTATGGATTAAGGTTTGGTGTTACGGATTCGTTTTTAGGGTTGAGAGTTATAATGTATAGTTTAGGATTTATGATTATGATTAGGGTTGGAGGATTAGAGTCTAAGGGTTATGATTTAGGATTTAGGGGGTAAGGTTATGCATTATTAATTAAAATGTATGATTTATGGTTCAAAGTTTAGACTTTATAGTTTAGAGGTTTGTCTTCAAGGTTTGCGTTTCACAAATGTTTAGTTTTTGGAGTTTAAGGATATTGGATCTATGTCATTCAGGATTCAGGGTTTGAGGCAAAAATTTGGTATTTAGTATCATGATCCAAGGTTTTAGGTTTCGGGTTTGATGTTTTGGATTTAGTGTTCATGATTTAGTATTGGGTTTAAGATTTAAGTTTCATGTTTAAGGTTTAGAATTTAAAATTTATGTTTTAGGGTTTAGGATGTGATGTTTCAAGTTCCTAATTCAAGGTTATATATAAGGGTTCATGATTTAGAGTTTAAGATTTGGGATTTGGAGTTCACAATTTGTGGTTTCATGTTTATATTTAGTAATTAAAGATTTAGAGTTTGGGGTATAAGGTTTAGGATTGATGGTTTAGGATTTAGGATTTAGGAACTAGAGTTTTCATATGGATGGACATAATGGTTAGAGTATAGGCCATATGATTTAAAGGTTTTAGGGTATAAGGATATACGGTCTGGATTACATTATCTACAATGTATGATTTACACTATAGGGTCCTAGGTTCAGTGGCTTAAGATTTAAGGTTCGGGTTTTGGGGTTGGGGGTTTGAGAATTAGGGTTTTGGGTTTAGGGTTCGAGAAGTAGGGTTCAGTTTGGATTCTTCTGGTTCGCTTGGGTTCTGTCTGGTTCGGTTAGGTCCGATTCGATTTGCTCCGGTCTTGTTCGATTGGGTTCGGTTCGGTCTGATGCGGTCCGATCTGGTTCGGTCTGGTTTGGTTCCATCGGTTCTAGATATTCACCTAACTGAAATTCTTCCTTAGATCCCACCGATCAGGTCCTCGCCTTTCAGTATGGTCTGGTCTAGTTGGGTTCGGTCTGGTTCGGTTTGGTCTAGTTTGGTGCAGTTTGGTTCGGTCGGGTTCGGTTTGGTTCACTTGAGTTCGGTTGGGTTCGATTCAGTAGGGCTCAGTTCGATTCAGTAGGGTTCAGTTTAGTCTGGTTCGATTTAGGGTTTCGTTCGGTCTGGTTCGGTTCAATGTGGTGTAGTTTGGTGTGGTTCGGTTTAGTTTGATTCGATTTGGTGTGGTTAGATTTGGTTTGCTTTGGTTCGGTCTGGTTCAATTTAGTTCAGTTTGCTTGAGTTTGGTTTGGTTTGATTTTTTCTGGTTCGATTCGGTCTAGTCTAGTCTGGTTCGGTTTGCTTGAGTTTGGTGTGGTTTGGTTCCTTCTGGTTCGCTTGGGTTCGACCTGGTTCGCTTGGATTTAGTCTGATTCGGTTAGGTCTTGTTCGGTTTGGTTTAGTGTAGTTTGGTTCAGTTGGGTTCGGTTCGGTCTTGTGTGGTCCGATCGGGTTTGGTCTGGTTTGATTCGGTCTAGTGTGGTTTGGTCGGTTCTAGATATTCACCTAATTGAAATACTTTCTTAAATCCCAACGACCAGGTCCTTGCCTTTCGGTCTGGTTGGGTTCAGTCTGGTTTGGTCTGGTTGAGTTCGGTCTGGTTCGGTTCGCTTTGGTATGGTTTGGTTCGGTCTGGTTCGGTCTAGTTCGGTTTGGTTCGCTTGAGTTCGGTTGGGTTTGATTCGGTAGGGTTCAGTTCGGTTCGGTACGATTCAGTTTGGTCTGGTTCGGTTTATGGTTTCGTTCGATATGGTTCAGTTCGGTGTGGTGCAGTTTGGTATGGTTCAGTTTGGTGTTGTTCGATTTGGTTTGGTTTGGTTTGGTTCAGTTGGTTTTGGTTCGGTTCGGTCTGGTTCGGTTTGGTTCAGTTCGCTAGAGTTGGATTTGGTTTGGTTTTTTCTTGTTCGGTTTGGTCTGGTCTGGTTTAGTTCGGTTTGGTTTGGTTCCATCTAGTTCGCTTGGGTTCGATCTGGTTCACTTGGGTTCGATCTGATTCGCTTGGGTTCGATCTGGTTCGCTTTGGTTTAGTCTGGTTCGGTTAGGTCTGATTCGGTTCGGTCTTGTTTGATTGGGTTCGGTTCGGCCTGGTGAGATCCGATCTGGTTCGGTTGGGTTCAGTCCGGTCTGGTCTGGTTTGGTCGGTTCTAGATATTCACCTAATTGAAATACTTCCTTAGATCCCACCGACCAGGTCCTTGCCTTTCGATGTGGTTCGTTTCGGTGTGGTGTAGTTTTGTGTGGTTTGATTTGGTATGGTTAGATTTGGTCTGGGTTGGTTTGGTTTGGTTCGGTTGGTTTTGGTTTGGTTTGGTCTGGTTCAGTTCGGTCTGGTTTGGTCTAGTTCAGTTCACTTGAGTTCAGTTTGGTTTGGTTCTTCCTTGTTCAGTTCGGTCTGGTCAAGTCTGGTTCGGTTTGCTTGTGTTTGGTTTGGTTTGGTTGCTTCTAGTTTGCTTGGGTTCGATCTAGTTTGCTGGGTTCACTCTGGTTCGGTTAGGTCCGGTTCGGTTCGGTCCAGTCTTGTTCGATTGGGTTCGGTTCGATCTGGTGCGGTCCAATTTGATTCGGTTAGGTTTGGTTTAGTTGGGTTCAGTCTTGTTCAGTTGGTTTGGTTGGGTTCGGTCTCGTTCGGTTCGGTTTGGTCTAGTGTGGTGCAGTTTGGTTTGGTCTGGTTTGGTTTCGTTCGCTTGAGTTAGGCTGGGTTTGATTCAGTACGGTTCAGTTACTTCTGCTTCAATTTAGGGTTTCGTGCGGTCTAGTTCGGTTCGGTGTGGTGCAGTTTGGTGTGATTCGGTTTGGTGTGGTTCAGATTGGTGTGATTAGATTTGGTCTGGTTCGGTTTGGTTCAGTCTTGTTCGATTGGGTTCGGTTCGATCTGGTGCGGTCTGATTTGATTTGGTTTACTTCGGTCCTGTTCGGTTTGGTCCCGTTCGGTCTGGCCGGTTCAGTCTGGTCCGGTCCGGTCCAATTCGGTCTGGTTCAGTTTGGTTTGGTTCGGTTCGGTTTGGTTCGGTTCGGCCTGGTTCGGTTACATTTGCTTTAGTCCGGTTCGGTCTAGTCTGGTTCGGTCTAGTCCGGTTTGGTCTGGCCGGTTTAATCTGGTCTGATTCGGTCGGTTTGATCTAGTTCGGTCTGGTTCGATTCGGTGTGGTTCGATTCGGTCTGGTCCGAACTAGACCAGACTGAACTAGACCAAACCAGACCAAACCGAACCGAACTGGACCGAACCAGACTAGACCAGACCGAATCAGACCAAATCGAACTAGACCAGACCAGACTAGACCGAACCGAACCAAACCAGACCAGACCAGACCCGACCAAACCGAACCAGACCAAACCAGACCGAACCGAACCAGACTAGACCAGACCAGAGCAGACCAAACCGAACCGAACCAGACTAGACCGAATCAAACCAGACTGGACCGAACCAGACTAGACCGAATCGAACCGAACCAAACCGGACCGAACCAGACCAGACCGCACCGAACTGGACCAGTCCAGACCGAACTAGACCGGACCGGAGCAGACCAGACCGGAGCAGACCAGACCGAACCAGTAAGGGACTGGACGTAGCCCTTGAGGAAGGGTGAACCAGGATAAAATCTTGTGTTCTTGTTCTTTCTTGCTCCCTTGATAGTTCTTGCTGTTATTCTTGTTTTCAATTTTTGTTAAAAATTCATTAACTGGATTAATTGATTAATATTCTGGTAATATTTTTGAGTTTTCTTTAATCAGTTAACTCATCTAAAAACAGTCTATTCAATATATTTCTGGAACTATTTTGTATTCCAATTCACTGAAGTTATTGTTCATCAATTTGATTTTCCAAAAAAACAATATTTTCTTGATATTCTAATTACTTCACTTTACAAACTTCAAATAAGAATTATTTTGTTTAAAAATTGATTCTTTTTAATAAATCTTTATTAAAAAACACTTACATGAGATATTTTCTTTAATTGAATTCTTGAATTGTTTCTAACAATTGTTTTTCTAGATTTTATTAAAACAACTTACTGGTTTTCCAGAACTAATATTTGTCTTCAGCTTATTGTTTCTGGTTGACTGTTATTGTTCTCGGAATAATTTGAACCTTTGTTGTACACTTCTTAATATCACCTTTTAATAGTTTCACTAAAGAATCTTCATTCGTCATCTTATAAAGGTACTTTTCGATATGGTTCGGTTTAGTGTGGTTCAGTTTGGTGTGGTTTAGTTTGGTGTTGTTCGACTTGGTCTGGTTCAGATTGATTTGGTTCGGTTGGGTTTGATTTAGTTTAGCTCGGCTCGATCTAGTTAGGTATGGTTCGAGCTAGTTAGGTATGGTTCGATTTGGTATGGTTTGGTTTGATTGGGTTTGGTTCCGTCTTCTTTTGGTTCGGTTCGATTAAGTTCGCTTGAGTTTGGTTGGGTTTTATTCTGTAGTGTTCGGTTCAGTTTGGTTTGGTAGGGTTCGATTCGTTCTAGTTTGAAACCGTTTTAGGCTGAGTTCAAGAGGGGGGGGTGAATTGAACTTTGAAAGATTTTAATCAATTTTAACCTTTGAAAATAGTTTTCGCAATCTGAAAAACTTTAATGAATCTTGGTATTAAAGATATAGAGTACTGTAAAGAAATAAATTGATTCAACGCTCGAATGAATCAATTTGTTATACTGACAGATATAAGCACACAACAAATT
>Ga0209700_104801_pt1 | contig 23778 bp, 8 predicted proteins | sample SiratroredBW_FD_187528 | JGI IMG/M metagenome (GOLD analysis project Ga0209700, IMG submission 187528) | Root nodule microbial communities of legume samples collected from California, USA - Siratro red BW (SPAdes) (version 2) | ecosystem: Host-associated > Plants > Roots > Nodule | place: USA...
AAAAGTCCAACCTTATTTTTTTTTTTTTTTTTTTCTCTTTTTTCATTATCTCAAAAAAGGCTTGTCACTTGCACTTTGTTTTAATAAAAATGTGTTAATAAGCTTTCAACAATTAGAAATTTTTTTGACTTGAACAACTAAGATCCAAACCCATTTTGCCTTTTTGCAAACACATGTCACTCAGTGTCAAAGTTTGGTAATCCTGATTCCCAAAAATGAGTAATGAACACTTCCATTTTGGCCAATAGAATACTGTACAAAAATTTGACTTTGGATTATGCATCAAACTTCACAGTAACCTATGCCCCCACATCTAAGATTATACTTGGATTAAAGTCTGAAAAATACTTTTATGAATTCTGATGTATAATAATAACAAATTTTTAATGCACCAAAGAAAAAAGTGTTAATTTTCCGTAACTTAATTTTCATCAAGGTAAATTAATTTATGTTGTTTGTGTATGTCTGTAAAAAGTTAAACATGAATTCATATTGTAGAAGCTAAAACTACTTTAAATATTTACATTTTCCTATTGAAAACATAACTTCAATACTACAAACACCAACCCAACACACTACACTTTATCTTCTTATTCAACTTTTCATTCCTATCCAAATCCTAGAACCCTAGGTGAACATGAACAGCATTAAAATCTTGAAGTCAATATTGAGCTACATCATTATTTGTGATTTAGAGTTCCCAAGCATGACATCATTAAGTCACAACATTGACCCATTGAGTCAAAAACAAGTGAAGATATTAATGAATTTAGCTGAAAATTAAAAGCTATGATCCATCACAAAAATTTTGTTTCTTTTCTCTCTTGTCTATTAGGTCTCACTCATATAGATATCTCTTTCCTTATATGCTTACCCTTACAGACCCTGCAAGTTAACTTGTTTGGTGCTGACTCCATCACACCTCCCCAAATTATGGCAGGGATATGTTCAACATTTCATGGACAAAAAGGTCATTAATTTAAAAAGGTTTAGTCGTTTTCATTTTACAAATAATAGATTTATTATATATATATTTATGCTAAATAATAATCACATTAAAAGGAGTGTAAGGTCATGTTTTCATGTGGTGTGAACAAGCATGGTTCTTAGGACAATTATAGAAACTCATAAAACAATTTAGTGACCACTATTGGGCCCTTGTTATTTTTGTCATCTACGAAGAAGACTATGCATAATTAAACCCAACCAACAGTCCAGAGACTTCACAAGAGACATTGGGCCCAACAATTATTTTAGTGTAAATGGTCAAGTTTAGCACACTTCAGACATATTAAAGAAATTCTCTTAGTCAACGAGATTTGGCTTCTTAATTATATTGCATTGTGAGTCAAAAAATTGTTGTGATACCTTTATGTTGTTTGACCTAAGAGTAAAAGGAAAAGAAGCTTTTTGTTGTTTTTTATTTATCAATTTCTTGTAAAGTTCATGAAATAATAAGAGTTGTTGGAAATAATATTTTCCAGATTCAACCACCCACAACACGAGTTTGAATTTAGTTAGAACATAACTTTTACGAGTTAAAGCTGTATGAATTGTAAAACTTTTTTCTAAACGAATATGGTACAACATGATTGAGTTGTTCTTTATGTATATGGGCAGAAATTTAATCGTTTGGAATTTTGTTAAGAAATGTAAATTCTTTAAATGAATGTCATTATGCTGAGAGAATATTTTTTACTTTCGACTAAAATATCTTATATTCTCCATAAACAAAACAAAAACTATTTAATGTAATTACATATCTAAAACTTGAAATGGTTAAATTAGACTTGACCAATCTAATCTATACACATAATATTAAACTTTTACTATTTATTTTATTAATATCTTTAGTGTTATATATTATCGTTTACATAAAATATTAAAAATTTTAACTCAAATTTGTTTTCCTGTTAACTTATAGGTATTTTATGTGGTTTTTCAAAGAGGAGTTTTCTTTCAAAGTTTTTTTTCTCTGTATTTTTATAGTTCACTAAACCTTGTTTTTATTTCTCCAATCCATTGACAATTTACTCTTACATTAGTTTAATTTCATCGTTGAAGTACTATACTGTTTAGAATTGCAACTCCACGAAAGAACTTAGTAAGTCATTTTATATGGTCAAGGTGACTATCTTTTTATACAAAAACTTAACGAAATGTTCAATCCAAATCTTACATAGAAAGTGACGATGAATAAAAGACTCGTATGAACTCATACTAGTCTAGAATAAAGAATGATCGATGTCTATTTAGAGATGTTTAGACAACAACCTCTCCCTTTCAAGAGCATTTATCTTTTATTTTGTATTTCTTAATTAAGTTTACGATTGGTGATCAAAGATTCATGTTTTCCTTTGTCACATCATGATTCTTTTTGTTCTTTTCTTTTTATTGGTTGTAGTTGATCACTTGTCCTCAACTGCTTGAAAAAATTCTTAGTAAATAGGTTTACAACATACATAATATTTGAATGAAAAAGAAACATTAAATAAAGTTAACACCAAGAAAATGAAGTGAAAACAACCTATACCTTTCAAATCTTTTGACACGTATTTTTTAACATCTTTTTGAACCATTGGAAAAAAAAAAGCCGCGATGAATAAAAAAAAATAGATTTTATATGGCACTTTACCAATTTTAATGTAAATTTACACCGAATATGATGAAATATTATGGCCGAAGTAAATTTACATCTCCCACCATCTACTTCAAACTCTTAATAATGTAATTAGTCTAAATATACGAGGTAAAAAAAAATTTCGTAGATATAAATAATCATTCTATTAAAATGTTAGTATTAATTTCCGTAATGAATAAAATCTTTAGAAGAAATTCAGAAACTTACCAGACTCATGACTTAGATCAATCCAGTTTTAATTTCTAACTTAAGAGAGAACTTAGAAACAATAAATTTTATAAAAATAATTTTTTTAATAAAATAAAATAAATATTCATATTCTATTTATAAACTTTCTATATTTTATATATTTCGATTTTTTTTTCTTCAAAAAGTAAGATTCTTATACATGAATACAAGAGATGTTACATATGCAACTCTAAACTCTAGACTATTTTGCTAAATATTAACAACAGTTCAAACATTCAAAGTAATCTATTATAGCAACAATAAAAGATGAGAACTGGTTTCTTAGCTATTAATATGCACCACACAATGTTCATGTCAACACTTTTTTTCTAGTCCTCAAAATGCTGTTAAGCTGGAGCTTTTGGAAAGAGCAACTGGACCACCATGAAAACTGCTTTAGAGGAGGACTTTCAAAGTGGATGCAATGGAATGACCACTCAGAATATGATGTATGGCATGCCTATACAGTAGCCATAACTGTTAATAATTAGTGGTTTCTGTATATATTATTGTATAAATATATCATTCTTGTATAAATAGATTTCTGTATATTTTTATACAGAAATCTAAAGGGTAATAGTATATGTACAATAAGTTATTATATGTAATCATTTTATTGTTATAATTGATAAGATATCACAATATTTTTATTTATCATACAATTAATAGTTAACACTAAAAAAAAATGTTTTCATTGATAATAATAATTACTGTAAATCAATTTAACATATATAATTAATTCATAATTTTTTTACTTATTTTTGCTAAAGATTTACACGACCAATTTTTATATATAATTAAGGTATTATAATGTTATGTGAATTTTTTTTACTAAAATCATAATCTATTTTTTTAATATGACATATTACATATTTGAATTCATGAATTCTTAATAATATTAGTGACTAATAATATCTATAATAATATATCTTCCATTTATGTGAGTAAGTTCCACACTTATTTCTAAAGAATCAAAGGTATATGTTAAGAAAGTGAAATACTTTTGGTACTTAAAGATTTGGATCTCATTATGTCCAATTGATTGTCCTACAGGTAGATGAATATCCCTGTGTTTCAATCTTATGTGAAAAACCATGTCCAATATTTAATATGTTTCTTTAATATTATTTGTTGACATCTAAAACAAAAAAGTTTCAAAGGTAATTTAATATTTTAATAATAATAATAATTATTATTATTATTATTAGGTTCTGGTCAAAAGTATGCTATATTTTAAATAATTATTTAATTGACTAAAATGTATATAAATTATATTATACTTATGGGTAATATTTTAATATCACTAAAATTATAATCAATTGTTAAATTAACTAGCTTCATCCAAGACTTAGTATTTATAAAATAGTATATACTTAATTTTTATAATTAATAATATATCACAACATTATGATTATAATAATTCATATTAGACTTCCAAAGTTTTATATTAGACTAATCTATCTATACAGAAGGTAAATTAAATAATTTTTTATGACTAATTAATTATAAATTAGGTAAGTGATTATTATAATTTGACATTTTTTAGAAAAAAATACAACACATATTAGACTTCCAAAGTTTTATATTAGTAATCTATCTATACATAAGGTAAATAAAACATTTTTTTATGACTAATTATTTATAAATTAGGTAAGTGATTATTATAATTTGACATTTTTTAGAAAAAAATACAACACATATTAATAGCTATTATTAATGTAACTAGTAATATTATAATAAACTCTTAAAATGATGTAAATTCGTTTGACACCTTTCTTCTCCTAGATAATATATATATATATATATATATATATATATATATATATATATATATATATATATATACTCATTCTTTTGTTTTAATAATAATATAGCACGCTGATAAAAAAAATTAACAATAAAGCATAATATTTTATTTAATAATATACTTAATATTTTTCGTTAATAAAAATAATGTGTCCATCAATAACTGTTGTAAATAAATTTATAGTATATAAATGTTTGAATTATTTTGCTAAAAAATTATATTACATGACCAATTATTTATAAATTAGGTAAATAAAAAAATAATACTTGACATCTTCTACTAAAGTCACAACCCTTTTTTATTTTTATTTTTTATATTCTTTCTACGTTCATATAGTTTAATTTTTATAATTTTACTCACTAATATTATTAATATTTGCTATTGCATCTTAAATCTCCAAAAGTAAATTCAACACTATAAATAATCAAGATTATACTTTATGTTGTGTTTGGTTCTGCAAACAGAAACAAGCTAGTGATGATTTGCTATTAAAGTTAAATTTTCAATGAATAAAAAAATTAATAAAATCTAATTATTGGGAAAAAATATCTTGATACGAACTTTCTTAGCTACATAAAAAAGATTTGCAAAAGTTATTTTTTATTATATTTTTATATAATTAATATAAATAATAGTAATTAATAATAATTAATATAATAATAAACTTAATAAAACTATAAAATATTAATAATAAATATTAATAAAAAAATAAATAATAAATTATAATATAATAATTAAAATAAAAAATAAAAAATAAAAAATATAATATCAGTAATATTAATATGAAAAATTAAAAGTAATAAAAAATCATAAATAATAATTATAATAATCAAAATAATAAAATTGTAAAATGATAATAAAAAATAATAATAATAATAATATAATTATAATAATAATTAAATAAATTAATATTATTAACAATAATAATTTAATTTAATTTTTTTATTTTAAAGTAAATGACACCTTTATGATTCTATCAGTTAAAATAATTTTAATTTATTAATCACATCAAATAAATTAATTATATTTAATTTAAAATTAATTTTAATTATAATTTTATTTATGAACAAAATTATTTTATCAATCACACCTGTTATATTTGTTACAAATTTTCATAAACTTTTTCTTCAAATCTTATTTTCTTTTTCTTAATGTAAATCATCTAACTTTTCACATGCTTTCATCAAATTTACTCTTGAATTCAAACAAATATTTAAAGAGTTTCATATCATCATTTCAATATTAATTGTCAATGAAATAATGAATATTACTTTTGTGTGAAAATCAAGTCCAATTTTCTTTTCCTTAATAGTATTTTTTTAATTTATTACTGAAAAATTTCCAAATATATATTGATATTTCTTAAATTATTTTATGTTATTATTTAATTAACAGAAATTTATGTAAAATATATGAAACTTAATAATATTTTCCTTATTAATATTATTAATAACTAATAAAAAAACATTCAACTTTTTTAATCATATCTTTTGCACGTTAATATTATTAATAATTGATAAAAACACAATTTTTATCATTAATTATTGAAATAATATATCACTTTTTAATATATTTATTAATGAATTCATTGGCAAAAACAAATTGTATTTGTCAGAATAATTAATTTATTTTATGATATTCCTTCATATTTACTCATTATTAATAATTGATATACTTTCAACTGAAATTTGCATAGTACCGTGACACTATAATATTTCCAACAACTGATAACAGGTTTACATAATAATATAATTAGAGTTTATATTTTGAGTAAGTAAGTTTCATATATATTTTATGATTTAATTTTTTAACTTATTTTAATTTTTATAGAAAATAATTAAATTTACTTACATAAAACTACTAGGGTGCAATTTTCCATGCATTGCACTATATAAACTAATATATTTACAATTCAAAATTATTGATTAAATAACGGCCATTTGATTTGTCATTTTTTTAATATATAGAAACCGATTAAAAGTTTTATATTTAATAGATTCATAATTTAGTTATTATTTTTAATAAATATTACATTTAATAACAAAAATCAATATTAAATACAAATATTTATTTCTATATTTATAAAATTGTTGAATTAAAAACAGTTGAAACTAACGTTCTATATAATAAATATTATTAGTCCCAATTATTGATTATATTATCAGATGTAATTATATATATATGTATATAATAAATATTATAACTTGTTTAGTTTTGTATTCACTAATATTAAATTTGAATATTAGAAAACTGAAGCATTATCGCATAGGTTTTTGAATAAAATTGAAACAGTAATGCATAAGTTTTTGAATAATTTTTTTCTATGTAAAAAGTAGTTTAATAATATATCATTTTATATCTAAGCTTTCTATTGGTGAGATTCTTAATGCATAACAGTTAAAATTCTTAATTTTATCCAATCACCTGTTAGTACTCAATATTTCAGACTTACCTTTTATTATTTTTATCTGCTGTTTCTTTTTTCCACTTGTACCTGCCATTCTAAGGTAAATAAAATATTAAGAAGTTTTGCAGCATCTTGGGAAATTTTCTTGGAACTAACCAAAGGGTCCATGTGTCAGTGGACCATGACCAACCTGCTTCATAAGCCACATTTTTTGTGAACATTTTCTTCTCTTACATTACAAAGTGCTTATTCCCAATAATTTATTGTCGGTCCAAGTTGACATTTTATTAGCTTGCATAGAGACACTTATCCTGATCCTAAAGTCTTGGATGCCTATAAATTGGACTAATCTTGTTCTATCTTGTGAACTCTCTTACACAAAAGGGGCACTCTCAGTCAAAAATTGGCTCAATTCATCAGAATCTTGGGGGTTAGAGTTACAAATTGCTGCAAATAGAGTAACAAGTTTGCTTCTGTGGCTTCTCATTGTGTCTCATCACAAACAAATCAGCTTGGTAAGTCCTGAACTTGTAGAAAGTAGTGGCATTCATTAGTTGTTAGGATGCTGAAACAAATGATGATATTCCATTCATTCACACTAAGAAACTTGAACACTAGATGTGACCCAACTGAAAAAAGATTTTGCTTTTACTTCAATGATTCTATGGATTCTGCAATGTGAAATCTAAAATTGTGTGTGTTGTTCCTTGAGGTGAAAGATGCTGGACGTAAGTGGTCTATATTAAGATAGAGAAGTTGAAATGAACTTCGATTACAGCATGGGACAAATTTGATGTGTGACCATGATCTGAAACTAATGGTCTGCTTTCAATTCAAAAGTCAGCAAAAACATGGTTTTCAACTTTTTCACTACCACTTGGTCTTTTTTGAAGAACACTCTACAACCTTTCCACTTGAGTCCTCTGGTCCACAGATTCTGAATCTTTTTTACTATCTAGATCACAGTGTAAGTAAGAGTAAAAGTAACAGAAAAAAGAAAAAAAGGTTCATAAAAAATTCCTTGGTGAGTATGACTTCTGATTCCTCAATTATTATGTTTATATAAGGTTACCTTACCAAAAACCGTATTTAATAATTAGCTCTTAATCACACATCATGAAGCATCTAAGAAGCTACGTAAGCCTAAGCATCTTTTCCTCCTCTTTCCTCCAAGCCTATAACTATATTCAACCCAATCTGCATTGGACCAAGTGTAGAAAGACATTTTCCCAAGCTTTCTCTTTGCCTAGAAAGCAGGTAATGTGATTTGTTTTACACTAGCTGGTTAGGTCACGTCCTGCAAAGTTTGAGTCTAATTTTGTACTATTGATTACTCTGCCTAGACTGACACACTGGTGGCAAAACACAAGCCATACATGCACATGTTCATTAGCAGAATTAGACTAATTTAAACTATTTGAGCAACTTATCATGTGCTTGATGCTCTTTAATGCAACTAATTTTGGTAGATTTGGCTTATTACTTCACATAAAGGAAAAAATTATGTATTTTCCCATGATGTACTTACTTTGATTTCAAGTAGATGCAGCATTGTTTGTCTTTATTCTTGTTAGTTTAAGCCTTCATAGGGGATTATAACATGCAGTAATCTCCATAAGCTTGGATTGAATTGGATGCTTTGATAAACATGGATGGGAAAAGCTCTCTACAAATAACTAGAAGTGCTACGGGTGATTATGATGACGATGGACGTGCCAAAAGGACTGGTAAATTCTCTAGAACCAAAACTAATCCTTTTTGATGTATACTTGAATTTGAATCTTAATTTTAGTCCTTCCATGTTCTGCCAGGGAATTTGAAGAGTGCTGTAGCTCATATCATTACTGCTGTTATTGGTTCTGGTGTTCTTTCTCTTGCATGGAGCACTTCCCAATTAGGATGGATTGGAGGGCCAGTTGCCCTGATTTTTTGTGCAATTGTCACCTATATTTCTTCATTCCTCATGTCTGAGTGCTACAGAACTCCTGATCCTGTAACTGGGAAAAGAAACTACTCTTACATGGATGCTGTTAGAATTTTTCTTGGTAGTAACACAATGAACTCTTTCTCACACTCTTCTACAATAATTCTAGTTAAACATAGATACAATTTAAATGGACTAAAATAAAAACTGCAATGTATAATCATGTTTATGGTTTTTCAGGTGTTAAAAGAACATGGATAGCTGGCTTCCTTCAATTTTTGACTTTATATCTGACTGGTATTGCATATGTTCTAACCACAGCAACATGTCTGAGGTACTTTCCTCATGAAATGAGAAAACCACCTTTGTTTTTCTGCTCTAGCCATATAAGCTAATGAATCATGTTCGTTCATTCTACTGCACAGGGCTATTCTGGCATCAAATTGCTATCACAAGAAAGGGCATCAAGCTCCTTGTCATTTTGATGGTAACATATATATGGTGCTGTTTGGAGTTGCTCAAATTATAATGTCATTCATACCGGATCTCCATAACTTGGAATGGGTTTCGGTTGTTGCCGCAATTATGTCCTTTACATACTCATTCATTGGACTTGGACTTGGCATAGCAACAGTCATAAGTAAGACTCATCAATCAATTGTTGTTTTTCTTTATTATTTGAAGTCTTCTGATTGGAAAACAACACTGATAACATCTAAGAAACTGTATTGAGCTTTGATCTTTGATAACTAAAGCAACAACATGAACAAAGAAAACTATTAGTCCTAAATCCATATCATGCTACTACTACTACTACTACATTGGTTCTTATGACTTTGGTTACACCTTGCAGAAAATGGAACAATTAAGGGTAGCTTGACAGGAATACCAACTGATACAGTTGCTGACAAATTTTGGTTAATCTTCCAAGCACTTGGTGACATTGCCTTTTCCTATCCATACTCCATTCTCTTTCTTGAGATCCAGGTACCTTATTATATCATGCATGTTCAAATTGGTTGGGCTGAGGGTTACATAAGACAAAAAAAGGAAAGAATTTATAGCTGAAACAAGGTTTTGAATTATTTTTTTATTATCAAAGGACACTCTAGAGTCTCCTCCACCAGAAAATCAGACCATGAAAAAGGCCTCAATGGTTGCAATCTTCATCACAACATTCTTCTACTTGTGCTGTGGATGCTTTGGATATGCAGCTTTTGGACATCACACACCAGGAAATCTCTTAACAGGCCTTTTGCAAGGTTCTGGGTTTTATGAGCCTTTCTGGCTCGTTGACCTTGCTAATGTTTGCATCATTATTCATTTGCTGGGAGGATATCAGGTAATATTAATGTTCCATATCAAACACAAAATGTCTCAAAAACAATATCCCTTCTTTTTTATTGCACATGAGATGATCTTTCTGTGTTTGCATAATGTCCAAAAAATATTAGTATTCATATAAGAGAATCAAAACTCCAACCGTGTAACAGAAGCACAAATAAATAATTAACATCAGAAGGGACAAGTTGGAAAATAGTTTCACTGTCATCTGACATAAACATGTGTTATGAAGCCATGCTGTGCTTTTTAACATAAACTGTGACTACACAAAGCTTTGTTTGGATTTTCTTTTATTTTAATCCGTCACTGAATTGAAAATTTTCCCTTTGTCTGTTTGTGTTTGACCTGTTCTGAGTAAGGGTGATAACATTAAGTTACTAATAAAAATCAATTTTTTTGGAGACATGCAATTTTATCTGTATATAAATTCAAGCTCCTTTTTATAATATAAGTTTCAAGAATAAAGAATTGTTCTGTTTAAATCAAATCATTCGTAACCTTCCATCATTCCAACCGTCTCTTTAAAATAAGAAAACATATAAAAGAAAGGTGAATCCACCAGATATTTAAAGTGAAATAAACCTGCAAAATAGTTTAACTCTGATAAAGAATAAATCCACTTTATTTTCTAACTTTACACGTTTTCACATGAAACTCTTAAACTGAAAGCATGAAAAAGTTTTGGTATCAACATATATTCTCTCTTTGCCTTTTTCATGTCACCTAACTCTTCATGTTTGTGCTTCATCTATGTGTCCTTTCTTCTCAGGTATACAGTCAACCTATATATTGTACTGCTGATAGATGGGCTTCAAGAAAATTCCCCAACAGTGGCTTTGTGAACAATTTCCACAAAGTGAAACTGCCTTTAATTCCTGGTTTTCAGCTAAACCTTTTTAGGTTCTGTTTTAGAACAACCTATGTGTTTACAACAGTTGGTATTGCAATCTTGTTTCCTTACTTCAACCAAATTCTAGGACTGTTAGGAGCCTTAATCTTCTGGCCATTGTCCATATACTTCCCAGTAGAGATGTACTTTGTGCAGCACAAAGTTGCAACTTGGAGTAGAAAATGGATTGTTCTCAGCATATTCAGCTTTGTATGTTTTCTTGTCAGTGTAGTGGGCTTAGTTGGGTCAATTGTAGGCATTGTAAAAGAAAAATTAAGCTGAAAACTCCCCTTAGTATATTGCTTACTACATTTGAGTTCATAGATTGGTGATGGTTTTTCTAGTGTTATTCAGAGATATAGATAGAGAGTAAGCAATTGTGGGGAATGTATGAAACTGAATAAAGTGGTACTTCTCATTGGAATAATACAAGTTTTGTTGATGCATAACTCCCTTTTAAAGAGAGTTCTAACAAATTTGTAGTTTGAACTAATGTACTTGTACTTCATCAAAAGATTATATTAATCAATTATTTAATGGTTATTAATCCCATTTTTCATATGCTCTTATTTGTAGTATATATTTATAGTATCATATTCATCTATAAAAATTGAATGCAACTTTATGCAGATACCTTTATTTGATTTTTTTATGATTTTTTATGGACCATGCTTGATCTTTATCCTTGTTGTATTACTCTTTCTAACTATTGCTAATTTCCAGATGTCAGAAGTTAGCTAGGTATTCATAATTTTTTCTTCAATGTGCAGCTAATTTAGTTTGGAAAAACAGTTTTAAAAATTAATAACAATAATACAGTATCAGTTTATAATAAAATCTATAGCTTTGTACAATCATTTATAAAATAAAACTATATTTAATTGCTTAATTGTTCCTTATAATTATTCAAATATAGGTACCGAATAAAAAAAATTACTTAAAATTTATACTATACCTTCTGAATAAACATAAATATATTTTTAAATAAATTATACACTTAACTTTTTTGTGTAGGCTAAAAATTAATATTTAGGAGATCAATAAATTTATAATATAAAATATTATAACAATATCGATAAATTTGTTAGTTATATTTAGTTAAATAATTCAACCCGGTAGAAATAACTTTCTTAATAACTTAAAACCTAACCTTTTTTACACAAATACCATTGTGTGTAAGGTTTGATCTCTTTTATTTTCTTAAAAAATTATAACCTGTCTAACTTAATATAAGTTATCATATTCATATATATAAGTTATCATATTCATATACATGGATTAACCTTTTTAAAGATCTGAGAGAGTTTATATATGTAAATGGGTATAAGTTTCATTTTACAAGTTAATTTTTTAAAATTGATTTAAATTTTTAAAGTTTACATTTTAAGATAGTATTAAAATATATTCTAACAAAGTTTGTTAATTATTATATTATGTGTTATTGAGTCCTGTCTTATAAATATCTATCTCATTTATAAATTGAACAACCTTGATGGAAAGGGAGTGTTGAAAATTTCATAATATTAACTAAAAGTAAATTATTTTATAAAAAAAATATAATAATCTCATCTTATAAGTCAATTTTATAAAGTTAAATTATATTTAAAATTTATTTTTAATAAAACAAATATTCAAATATTTTTTGAGTTGTTTATTAATATTTATCACAATTTAAAAAAAAAATACAATGTAATACTCTCTAAATAATTAAAAATTAACCATTAAAAACATCTAAAATATTATAATTCAAAAAGTTACTTATTTGAAATTTGGTGGACCTTATCTATCACTTCCGAATATAATTATCCAAGTAATTTGTTTTTCCAATAATATATTAATTAAAATGCATCACTCAGTAGAATTTTTTTTTTCAACAATACTAATAAGAAATTATTGATGACATCATTTATGTAAACTACTTAATAAGCAATCATGTTCTATTTGATTGGACAATAAGAAATATAAGTAGAAGATAAAGAAGGGATGAAGAAAAGCTAGATTCAACAATAAGAAATATAACTAAAAGATAAGAATGGATGAAGAAAAGCTAGGTACAGCATGAACTCGTTTGGAATATAACTTTTTAGGTATATATATATATATATATATTATTTTTTTCCATTTATATCTTAAATTACTAAAATATTCTTGTTTACATGTAGTCTGTTTCAAAATTTATGTAAATATAATTTTTTATAAGTATAAATTGTTTTAATAACGTTTATTTTCAAAAAGTTCTAACATTACCTAACTTAAGTATTATGAGCTAAACCATAAATCCTTATCTTGGACCTAACCTATTCCCATCCATATATGATTCTCATAATTCTAATCTTAAAATATGACTTTTCTTTTATGCAAAAAGCCTCATTTTCTTTTTGCAATATTCTCAACGCAATATTCCATTTTTTTATTATTCATAGTTTGAATTATTCCATTTTTTTTATTTATTATTCATAGTTTGAATTATTCCTTGCCCAACTTGCAAAAGCAATGGCTAAGAAGACTTGAGGGAAAAAGAGAAGACCCGACATGATCATTTACATTTGAACTCAATTAGGAAAAAAGAAAAAACCATAAGTGAAGTAAATGTTGGAAATAAAAACATGAATGGACAGAGATATAAATTAGTTCACAGATAGTGGCAGGGGATAAAACATGATTCCATTGATATTAAGTTTCAAAGGTGTACGAAACAAATGGATGTTACTTGGTATGATATTTTTTTTAAGTGGGATAATTTAAAAAAAGAACTATTAAAATTAGTGAGATTTAAAATATTTGCAGAAAAAATAATAAGTTGTATTTTAAAAATATTTTAAATGGAAAATGGGTGTTTGCAACGTAATTGTATGTTTTAATTTCAAGTTAAAATAAGAAAACCGTGTGTTTAAACGCCATTTTTTTTATTTTAGTTGATCGGGTACATAAAAATGTTTTTTTATAAAGGAAAACCGTGTTATTATAGTTCTTTTTAACAAAAGAGAAATTATGTTATAAACACAACTTCCATAAACTATTAAAACCGTTACTATTCTGTATAATTAACATACAAATTATTTTCCAACATTAAGTACATATATAAATTATATACAATATTAAAACTCTGAAAACACCTTTCTTTTAGTGTTATATGCAATATTTTATACATAAATATAAGTTAAATTAACTATTTCAAAATCATCATAAAACATTATACTTTCATATCACTGTTAATAAATTACATCTATTTAATACTCGCTTTATGTAATAAAATATTATATAATAATATAAAAATTTATTTCAGTATCAAAATTTTGTTGTTTATCGTGTTAAAATATTAGCACCCTTAATTATAACATACTATAAATTAGTTATATCATATTTTCTTTCTAAATATATACATCAAATTATAAATGAATTAATTTTATCTAAAAATGTAATATTAACATCTCATTCATCCTCAAAAACATGTTGAGAATTTATTGCTAATTTTTTATGTTAATAAAGTTAGTGTACAAATTTCTTTCAATTCAAAATTTTAATGGGTATGATAATTCATTAGTAAAGATTTTTCATTATTTTGAGTTATGTATTTAATACTATAGTTATTAGGTCATAAATATTCAAAGATACAAGATACTAACAATAAATTTCTTTCAATTTTTGATCCCTTTAAATCTTAATGTATGTGATAAAGTCATAAATAAAAATATATTTTTTTCTTAATGAGTTTTATATTAATATCACTTGAGTCACAAGTGTCTCTCATTACACACTTATAAAAGGATCATAATATACATAGAAGGAGCAACACTCATAAAAACAATGAAAATATATAAGGATCATTATATCATACATATATCTCATACAACATACAACACTATCTCACCATTAGGCATGCATTGCTTGAGCGATTTCATCTCATTTGAGTGACTTTGTTTTTTTTTATATAAAATAAAACTTATTCGCTTAGGCATACCATTTATAGAAAAGAGAGAGAATATGTATAATAATTATTTCACTTAAGCGATCTCTTAGTACTTAAAAGTCATTTCTAAAATAGAAAAAGTTAGTTTAACCTCTTCCTCACTCAAATGCTTGAACGATGGTCCTTCTTAATAGAATCCAACAAGTTCGTTAATAGAGTCCAACAAATTCAAAAAATACTAAACACACACTACTTCACTAACACTCAAAATCCTATGATTCTTGAATCTTTGACACCTAAATGTATGATTTTATAACTTCTACAATATTATACAGCACCACCATTCATAAATATTTGTGCAAGTTTTTCACTTAAGTACCACTTTTTGGGAAAGAAAGAGAAGTTCAATTCTCTTAATCAAACTTTAAATTATCATTATATTTTGTCACTTGAGTGATCTATATTAGCGTTTGAATAATATTAAACAATAATCTCTTACATAAATTATATCAACCCAAAATTATATATTTCATAATAAATAAGTATAACATATTAATTATAATTATTACAAAACACTATTTTTTTCTAATAATTATTTTGATAATCGTTATATTAACATATTTAATTTTTCAACCATAATATACAATTATATACATTCTACTTTTACCATTTCCATTCTTCACACGTGAACAAAAATATCGTTAATCCCCTTTAAATGCACATAATATATTCATTTATCAAATCTTCATCTATAATATTTAATGAAATAAAAAATAATATTTATAATTTATTTATAGATTTTTTAATTTTATCTGTTTAAAATTTATCTCTGGTAAAGTTTACTATTATCACTTTAGTTTTTTGTTAATCAGAATATCGTGACTAAAGTTAAAATGACTTTCATTTTTTTACATTATAAATCGTTACATAACTTATGTGCTTTTATTATTTTTTAAAACCAATCTGATTCCATACATTTTATAAATCACTTACTTTCTACAGATTTTCTGCGTGAAGGCCATACGATGATACCCTAGAAGATAAAAGAAAAATACATAAAAAAAATGGTCATAGTTAAGTAACACCCATAACCCAAGAGAATACTTTTTAGACGTGGTATGATATATTTTGTAAGAATAATTCTAAATTCTTTCATTATTTTATATTTTTAATGGTAAGAATGAAACGTGTTTTATATTCTAAAATATTAAATATATTTAGTTTTTATTTATATTTTTTATAAAATTTTAGTTAGAATCCGAAAAAAAAAACTATTTACGTGAGAAAACGAGAAGAATATGTCTAACGAATGTAATTATGTATAAATAGTTAAAGTTTAAAGTAATGCCACTTTTATCACAATTTATATGACGTACGTATTTTAATTTTATTTGTTTAAACCATATTTTAATCAGAGCTAAATTTAATTAAGATATATAAAATCACGATGAAATGTAAAATTCTCCTTCAAATATTTAACTCAACTCTCTCAATTTAGAATTCAAATTTAAAATGATTAAATTAAAATAATCTCATGCCAGTATGCAATCGGTGGTATGTATTTTAATGTTGATTATTCATGATAATTTGTTTTTTTCAATTTTAACTGGATGTATCTTTTTTTATTCTTATATTTGTCTACAATCATTAAAAAAAAAAGATAAATTAAGCAACTAGAATCTGTTCAGTGTGGTCAGAATAAATAACTTAAAATAAGTTATCCTGTATTTATTTTAATTTATTAATTAGTGACAAAAGATAAAAACGAGGTTATCTTATTTTGTTCTTTGGGAAAAAGTCATCACAAAATATAATTAATTATTGCACTTCACATTATACTATTGCAATATCTTTGATTATTAATAACAACACTAAAGCATGTTAGGCTCACGTGTTGTTGTCTTCATGGCTATAACTTTCACTGCTATTATTGATGAGATATTCTGATAATAGTCTCACAATAATGATAATTATTATTATTAATACTATGATTCTATTTTAATCATTTCTAATTGTGTTGTTACTGTGAAACTATTGTGACTGCTAGAACGATTATCGTTGTGTAATATCAGCAATAATAATTCATTACTAATATTATTTTTAGAGTTGTCAAATATTTAATACATGTCTAATCCACATTTTGGTGGTCTAAGACTTTTTATTTAGAATTTAACTGTTTTTCAAACAAATTTTAGGTGAAACTTTGTTAGAAGTAGCTGTACAAAACAATGTGAGGAGCATATTCTTTTTGTTGAGGAAATATCAAAATTAATTAAATAAGAAAAGTGCTTAAATTTAGAAAATGAAAGAATTTCTTAATTATACAAAATAGATTTATGAATAAAAATTTACTTATGTATACATTTTTAAATACAATACTTCATTTTTTTTTCGAATACATTCGTCGCCATATATAGTACTGTTGAGTGTTTTATGTGAATAAATTTTTTTCCAATAGTTTTAAAATAATTTTTTATATTATTTTAAAATGTGAAGTCAAATTAATCTTAACTTGATGGACTTGCCTCATAAATTTGTGAAACAAATCAGGTTAGGAAAAAAAATAATTATAACCTAAATTGAATAGATTATTTTTTACCCTACCTTAAATGACTTTAGGTTTATAGATCCATACATATATAAACTGATTTTCAGAAAATATGAATTATATTTTTTAAAAAGTAAAAGTGATATGTACGAGATGTTTATATATAAAATCAATAAATCTGAACTTAAAAAATAAATTTCATTAATATAACTTTTGTTTTAAAAAAATATTTTTTATTTTTTAGTTTATCTTTTTAAAACAGACCGAAAAATCACATCCTTTAAAATATGCACTGACTAACATAATTTTATTATAAACTTTTAGGTTAAATTGCCTATTTTAATATCTACACTTCAAATAATTCAATCATACAAAATGATAAGTATTCATTTATTTATACATTTTATCTTAGTCTTTTCATTTACCCGTACAAAATTTTAAATACAATTTTCATGTGAAGATGGAATATATCATTATAAAATAAGATAATTTTTTATAATAAATGTAAAATGTCCAATATTTAAATTATGATCAATCTAACACAGCTATTTTTATATAATGGAATTTGTACTTATTTATACACTTCATATCCTTGGTGTTATTTAAAAATAAATAAATAAATATACGAAAAACAAAATCAGTATATTTAAAGTTTAAGGAATTAATTTAAAAATTAAATATAATAATTTAATTTATAAATTCTAAAATGTATACATATTTTAATTAAAAAAATAACTTTAATTTTTTAAAAATTTCAATTATTATTATTTTTAAATAAATCAACTCCAAGTCTGTACTGAAGCTTATGTAGTCTAATTGATTAAACAAAGTGGAATAGAATGACTAATTTTACATACCGCCACCATTCATGTATTCCTTTATCTTATTTACTAATATTTCATTAATGCAATACTCAAGATTTTAGTTATGTATATTTATTCACGCGATAATCAAAATATCGTTAGCTAGGTAAATATTTTGAATCAGTACTTGTATTTAATTATTATTGTTTATCATTTTCCTAATAATGAGGACTATTATTTTTCTACGATTTTAGTTATGTATAATTTGAATTAAAGCATTATAAACGTGTCTTATTTAGAATCAATGATAGATTTGTTATTTTTAATTTCTTGTTTAAAAGACTTAATTCTTGTTCAGTAGAGGTGAAAACTTAGTTATTTCAGATTTAAGTAAATTATTACAAACCCTACCAACAAATATATTTTCGTATTTTAAATTCATTTAAATTAGAAAAAAAAAAGTATCAAATACAATATACACTTGGTTGAACTTTTATTTGTTCATTCTCATTGGAATTCTTGAGCCCACGCATTCCAAGAAATTCGATATGCCATTATCTATTATAAGAATATATCAATAACTTAACACACCTGAATTCTTATGCTAATTTTGTTAAAACTGTTTTTTTTTTTCTAAAAATATATGTGAAGCGAAGGTTTTTCCACTTAATAAATTTTTAAAAATGGAATCGAAGAAGTGTGTAGGAGAAATGATTATTGACCAAAAAAAGAGAAGTGTAGGAGTATTGTGACTTTGAATGGAACGAAGAACCAAAACCTTTGCTTACAAAATGGAACAAACAAACAATAATTGAAGGGCCAAAAAATGGGTATCACGTAAACATTGGTAAAGAAATAACTAATTCGTATAATCATAAAATGCTTCCACACCTGCTTTACTTATATTCGATAAAGACCTAAACCCCACCAACACTTCTATCCCCATCTACACCTCATAATATACTATTAAATTTTTTTTAATATACATATATATATATATATATATATATATATATATATATATATATATATATATATATATATATATTGAATTTATCTATATTTATCCTTTTACTTATTATTTTCTTTCATATATATCTTATTATAAAAGCGTATTAGAAAATAAGTTTAAATCTAAAATATCTTGGTAAAATTGATTAACACAATTTACGTGTAAGACAATAATTGTCTCCCTTATACAAGATAAATGACTTAATCTTTAGTCTTTGTAAAAACTCAAATAAAGAGAGTATTATTTGATATTTAAATAGTTATAAGTCAACTTATATAAAAAATCTAATATCACATTTAATATAAAACCTTAACACAGGTTGTGATTTTTTTTCATTATATATTATTAATTGTGCTTATCTCCACCTAATATAACACCTCTAACTTCATATTTAAATTCATTGTGTAAACATTGATATTTTTCCTTATTCTTGTTATTTTTGTTTTGGAATTTTAATTCATTTTATTTTAATTTATTTGTTATTCTTTGATCCATTGTTGATGTTGTCAATTAATTCACACCTATTTTAGAAATACAAAATTCTCTTTTTTTCGTTGAACTCCCTTTATTCTTTCAAATATTTTATTTTTAACTTGAAATTCTTTATAGTTTTTAATGTTTGAGTCATAATAAAAAAATATCAAAAAGCGCTCTTAAAAAATATACATATTAAAAGTATTTTTTAAAACTTTGTTTCATTATAAAGCTTAAGAAATTAGTTCTCATACAGGTGTATGTTTTGTAAATTGACTTTTGATAATATTAGAAGAGACTACAAATATTTTTATTCACAAACAAACACGTCACATTGATATACTTTCAAATAAAGTAATTGATGTAATAACTTATTCACGAAAACACGTTATACAATATATTTTAGCACATAATATTATTTATATGGTTAATTTTGTACAATATATCAGTATCACATTAGCGAAAAGTTATCAAAATCCACATTGACTAGTTGAATTCAATATAAGAAATGAAATTATGATGATATTTTATTATTTTTAATAGACAAGAAAAATGAAAGTAAAAATACATATAAAGGATTTTAGGATAATGGATACGAGGTGCAGAATTTGCATTTAAAAATAATGAAGATGAAAGTGTAGAATTTGGATTTAAAGAATAACGAAGATGAAAGTGTAAAAATAGAGTTCAAATAAGAATTAAGATGAAAGATGAAAAATAATATTTATATAATGATAAAGATGTATATTAAAATATTTTTAACCTTTTATAGAAGTATATTTAATAATTTGAGATATGTAAATAGCAAAATCTATAAGACATCATGAAGGCAATTGCTTTCTACATCCCATCAAAATATCATAATGCAAGAAACATCCTTGTTAGAATATTTAAAAGGAGAGTGGTATAATGGGTGTTGTTAAGTGGTGTAGATGTTCTTTAGCGACCGTGATAGTGGATACTGAAAAGAAAGTTTCTCCGACAATATCATCGTGAGTAAGAGGTAAGTGACTTTTGTTTTCACATTATGTAAGAGCTGCAGAGTGGGTATGAAGATTAATAGAATTATTTATAGGAGCATGCTTGTAATCTTGAAGAATCTTCATATAAATATATTCTTCAAGATTATTGATTAAAAAGCATTACTAACATCTAGTTGAACTAGATGTTGAAAACAGTTAAGGATAAGAAAAGTCTAATCATAATGATCTTGACAACAGTGAAAAAAAATGTTTTTTATAACTCAAGATCATATTAGTAGATAAATCTCCTAATAACAAATCTAACTTTATAATTAGCAACAATACTATTAGAATTAAATTTAAACTTAAAAATGATAGACTCATCTAAAATTAAAAGATGAGGCTTCGATATAAAATACAAAATACATTCCAAACACAAATTCTGAAGTTATCAAACTTACATCCTAGCTTTTTAATATAATAGATCTTAGTAAAGCATACTTTTATTTATAAAAATGCTGGTTATTAGAGTACGCTGATTTCGATTACGAAACTAAATAAGCATACTAAAGTTATGAAACTGTGAATTAGATAATGCAAATGAATAGTGATTTATTACTAATGAATTGGCTCATTTCTAGTGAGCCAATGCTTGGCTTTATTACTTTGCCACCTTTAGTTAGTTTAAATCTAATTAAATGGTGGGTTATATCTACATATAGAAAATTGATGTTAGAAAGTGTGAATGTGAAATACATTTTATAAGACCTTGCTATCCAATGGGAAGTGGCTTACAGTATCTTTCCCTCCAAACCTCCTTATTAGAGCTTTAGAAAACTCAGTCTAAGATGAGTTCTTGAACCTATACCAACCTTTCAACCCTCCTTCCTTCATCATTAACCGAGTTCTCTCCTCCCTCCAAAATAATCTTTCTCGCAACATTTCTTTAATCTACAAGAAGTGTTCTTTGATCGTCGTTAACTCTGTCATCATTGTAGACATCTTCGCCTTCACTTCTGACAATATACGCCCTTGTTCGCTGGCCATTTTCTCCAATGTGCTCATACGATACTCCATCTCCACGATCTTCTCAAATTTAGATCACTTTGCTGCTTCAAACTTGTTTTTGGTGTTGTCCTTTTTCTTGAGTGTCTTGCTAGCTAGGGAGTGAAATCAAGCTAACAGAGATCGAGGAGCTCTTGTTTCCCTGTCGAATCCTCGCACGGAAACCTATCGTGCATTTTCATTGCCTAATTAGATTATTGAAAAAAAAAAGACATCGGTCAGACTTCATAGGTAACAAGGGAATTGCTACCAAGGCCAGTTGTTGTCAACTTGACTTCAGATTATGACATCTGAATAAGGAGTGTTGGATGTAAAGCCATCAAGGCCTTTGACAATTCTCCTTTTTGAAGTTCCATGTTTTGTTCCATATACTTCTGCAACTTCAAAGCGAACTGTTTTTTTGTCTAAGTTTATGATTGGAATTTGACATGATTTCTCATTGAAGACATCTTCTATATCATCTTCTAACTCTATAGTTGTTGGTATATCAACAATCACTTGATTTTGTTCAATTTGGTCTTAAATATTAGTTTTTGGGAGAAGAAGTGTGAATGATTGATAACTGGTGGTGTATTTTGTTCATTTGCATTGTTCTCCTCTGTTCCTGACATGGAAAGTTTTGTACTGCCATATTTAACATTGTTTATGTAGCCGAGGCTAGAACAGACTCTAACACTGGGTACCTAAGCAGCCCAATGATGATAGGTGGAACATCTCTGTCTTTTCTCTCTTCTCTGCCTGAGATTGTGCTTGTATTGTTAAACTATCCTGAACAAGGGGTTGAAGTTGAGATATCATATTGTGAGAATCCGCAAATGCAACTTGGGAGTTGTATCCCGAGAAACTTGTGCCCACAATGCACACTTGTGGATCTTTGATCATTGAATACATGCTTTCCTTCTGACATGTACTACTGGACTTTAGAGGAAATCGAACATCAAGGGACATGAATGGAAAACTATTAACATAAAAGGAAAATATGATGAACTGCTAGGAATTCTTCTCTCTATTCGTTTCTTTTTTTTGTGACTGATGCTCGCAATCTGAACTAAAGCATCAACGCATGTTTGTGCCTTTCTGCATCCCTAGATGTTGTTCTGTCAAAGCTACATGTTTGCTTTGTAGTATGTAGTAGACCCACATGTGTTTTTTTTTAGAAGCTTTTGATACCTTTTGGTCGGCCTCTTCTACCCTAGACATAAGGTGTACTCAAGGGGTTGATGTTGATCATGAATTGCTCTTTCTATAGTTATAATCAAGTGTGGGACTCCGCTGCTTTATATTCTAAACTAGGAGTCCAGTAGTTGCGTTGGGACTTGATAATTCTCCCATTTTCACGTCTTATTTTTTTCTGAACATTTGGAAATTGAACCTCATAGTTTAGGCAATATGCCTGCATGACATTATGTTGTGCTCCTATCAGATTATCTGCCTGGTTCAATACCAGGTTGTTTTCTATTTGAACCAACAGCTTGTAATCCACATGTTCTCAAACAATCTCCACTGTTATTTGCACTTGCTTGTTCCCTGGTCTCAAAATTTTGAAGTCCTTTTCTACATGGTTTTATGGCTGATTCAAACGCTTCTCCTGTCAATTTTGTTTGTGGAATAGAAGTTGTGCTCAATCCTTTCCTTCTTGTTGCCTTCCTCTTGTCAGTTCGATTCTCTTCTGATTGAATAGACTCTGTAGTGACTTTTTCAATAGTTTCTTTTGGTCTTTCTTCTTTTACGACCTTGGACCGGTGTTTTTCTTTTTTTTTTTTT
>Ga0209700_104802_pt1 | contig 23776 bp, 16 predicted proteins | sample SiratroredBW_FD_187528 | JGI IMG/M metagenome (GOLD analysis project Ga0209700, IMG submission 187528) | Root nodule microbial communities of legume samples collected from California, USA - Siratro red BW (SPAdes) (version 2) | ecosystem: Host-associated > Plants > Roots > Nodule | place: USA...
ATATTATAATTAATATTATTGGTATTTTTAACACTTTTATTACTATTATTATTATTATTATTATTATTATTAAATTTGTATCACTATTATTACTATTATTATTAATTTTATTAATATTATTATTATCATTGGTATTATTAATATTATTTTCATTAATATTATATTTATCATTATTAATATTAATATTAATATTAATAATATTATTAATATTATTGCTAATATTATTGTTTTTATTATTATTTCTAATATTGTTAGTTATAATATTGTTAAAATTATAATAATAATTATTATTAGTATTATATTTTTTTCAAATTATTAATATTGTTTTTAATATCTTTAAAGTTTTTAATATTATTAATATTTATACACAAAATACTATTAATGTTATTGATAACATTATTATTATTATTTATATTAACATTATTATTATATGTTTTTTAATATATGGAATATTATTAATACTTCTATTCATATTATTTATATTTACATTAATTATATTTTTAATATTACTATATTATTATCAACATTATTTATATTTATATGAAAAGTAGTTTTAGAATTATTAATATTGTTTTATATTATTTTCAATTATATTAAAAATATTTGTGATTTTATTATTAAGAATTATTATTATTATTATTATTATTATTATTATTATTATTATTATTATTATTATTATTATAATAGTTAATAATAATATTATCAATAATGTTATTACTATTATAATAGTTAATAATAATATTATCAATAATGTTATTACTATTAATGTTAACATTAATATTCTTATTTCTAATATTATTATTATTATTAATGTTATTTTTATTATCCGTATTAATATTATTAATTGTAGGAACAATGGGCTCCAAAAGGCAGGTTGAATGGAGCCTGAACTCAATTCGCTATAAATAGAAACCATAAACCAAGGCAAAAATATATAAGCACAGATAAAACAATTTTATACTGGTTCACCTTAATCTCTTGGGCTACGTCCAGTTCTTCCTTAAACAAACTGTTTAAGAGGTTCTACTATTTAGTAAATAGTTACGACGAGTACACAAACCTCTCTAGGTTACAACGAGTACATAAACCTCTCCAGGTTATCACGACTACACAAACCTGTCAAGGTTATCACGAGTACACAAATCTCTCCAGGTTATACCAATCCCAATCTCTCCCTGAGATCAAGACCACTCAAGAATTAAAGAAACACTCTCAAAAGAGAGAACAATGAAAGCTCACAAGGGTTTACTTCACAATGATGAATAATTACACAATGGTTTCACACAACCCAAAACTCTAGATGCTCTCAATAGCAAATTGACAATAGACCCTCAGTATATTTTCTTCAATGTATTATATGATGTATTTCTCTTTTTGCTTCTTCTCCTTGTATATTTTCAACTTGAACTTGCTTCTCTATATGTGCTTTTTGGAAACTAGCCGTTGGGATGCTTGAACAGAACAATCTTGACTTTCTGAAAATATTTCTCTAATTTTCATGATGCATTTAAACTTGATTATTTCTATATCAGAAACAATTTAAAATAACATAGAGAAATTATATTTGAGATATTCATCAATAATTTTAATAATTTCCATTATTAATAGATTTGAACATTAAAGCACAATATGATATAAAATCAATTAATCACATTTAAATATTCTATAATAATTTAAATAATTTATATTATGAACAAATTTAAACGTTAAAGCACATCATGCTATAAAATCAATTTAAATCAAATCAATAACATAAAAGTAGTAGATAATAGAAAACTTATCTCTTCATGGATCATGTGTTTGTTGTTTTAATAATAATAATGTTAATTGCACAATGTACATAAGTCATCAAATATAAATATATACTTGAGTTTTGTTATCATCAAAACTTTATCAAATGATTTGATCCTCTAAAGGGACTTTGGACCGTCTAATGTTCAATATTTATAATATTAGTATTTTAAATTTTATTAATTTATTATTGTTATTATGAATCTTATTAATATTGTTTTTATCAATATTATTAATATTATTATTGATATTATTGTTAATATTATTATTTTTGTTTTTAATAAAAATAATAATAATAAGAATAATAATATTATTATTAATGATAATAATAATAATGTTATTAATAATATTAACAATCATAATCATAATAAGAATAATAATAATCATAATATTATCATATAGATTGTCTGGTGGAGTGTTCAAGGGCTACCTTCCACATTTAAAGGTCTTGGATTCAACTCCTTCTGATTGCAGTTTGGTAGTAATTTTATTAATATTTGTAATAATATTAACAATAATCCTGAATAATGATAAATAATAATAACAATAATAACAAATAATGAGATAAATAAAATGATATAAAATAATATATCATTAATAAATAAAATAAGAATAATAATAAATAATGAGACAATTAGAAGGATATATAAAATTTAATCTTAAATAATAAAAAAAATTATGATGTTACCCACAGATCAATATTAGTTGGTGAGAAAATTACTCATTGATAAAAGTTGGTGGGAAATTTACCTATGACCTCATTACCAACAGATTTTGACCCGTCGGTAATCCGTGGGTAATGTCTGATTACCCACTGATTTTGGTTATTACCTATGGATTTTGGCCCTAGGTAAATCCAGTTTTTTTTTTTTGTAGTGTTTGTTGATGCACGTTATTCATTAATTTTCATTACTCTATTCATGTTGATGGACGTCCTTTGATTTATTTATTTATTTATCCTTTTTTTTCTTTCCTCTTCATCATTCACTTGTTCTTCTATTTTTTTTAGAATGGCTAAAGATTAGTTAAATAATATTTTTTAGTGGCTAATGCCAAAAAATATGAATTCTGTTGTGAATAAAAGTGTTATCACTTGTTATTTCTATGGGAGAAGTGGCCATACTGAGACTACTTGTTATAGAAAAGATGGTTTTCCTAAGCACAGTGGTAAGACTTTTAAATTTAACAGAAGCAAGAAGATTTGCACTCATTATAGAAGAAACAGTCGCACTGTTGAGACTTTTTATAAGAATCATGGGTATCTTTAGGTTACAAATTTTATAATGAAGCTGGGAATATTTGTCTTACTCAATAACAATATCACATCCTCTCTGACATATTCAAGAATAATAATCCTGGTAACCAATTACAAGTTCATCAAATTGGTTTTGTTTCCTCTTCCAAATCAACTCATCAATCTTTAAATTTTTCTTGTACAACTAATATAAATCTTTTAAATAAGTCTACTTTTAATAAACATGTTTGGATCCTAGATTCTGGTGCTACTGATTATGTTTGTTTTTCTTTATCAGATTTTCTTCATATCATCGCATTAAACCTATTCTTATAAAATTATCTAATGGTCACACTGTTTCATCCAATTTTTCTGGAACTGTGCATTTTCATCAAAATTCTATCTTGCTGATGTTCTTTATGTTCCTAAATTCTCTTTTAACCTTAGATATGTTTCTAAACTTATTCTTTCTCTTAAATGTGAACTATTTTTTTCTTTTATTGAGTGCATTACTCAGGACATCAAAACCAAAGAAAGGACTGAGTTAGCTAACATTGTTGTTGGATTGTATGTTTTCAATTCTTTAGATACTGATCAACAATCTAAATGCAATGCTTCTCTTACCATGAATTGTTCTGTTAAAGATATCAATTTGTGGCATCATTGTTTTGGACATCCCTTTGATGAACGATTGAATATCTTGAAAAAAAAAATTATCCTTGCATTATTACTGATATATCTTATATTTGTGATACTTGTCATCAAGCCAAATAGAGAAAACTTCCCATTACTTTTAGTAATACTCATACTACACATAGTTTTGAACTTGTTCATATTGATATTTAGGGTCTTTGTTTTGTTTCATCTATGAATGGTTATAGATTTTTCCTTACTATTGTTGATGATTTTTCTAGATATACTTGGATTTTTCTTATGCTTAACAAATTTGACGTTCGGGCCAATGTCATTAGGTTTATATCTTATGTTCAAAATCAATTTAAAACATCTATAAAAAAATATTAGAGCTGATAATGATGTTGAGTTTGCTATGAAAATTTTTTATGCTTCCAAAGGAATTATACATCAGACTATATGTGTTGAAACTCTTGAATAAAATGGTAATGTAAACATCAACACCTTTTAATTGTTATTGACGCTTTACTTTTCCAATCTAATTTGCCTGCTATTTTCTAGTGTTTTGTTATTCAACATGTTGCTTTTTTAATAATTGCATACCTACTCCTTTGCTTAATAATAACACTCCTTATGAAAAACTTCATGCAAAAATTTGTGATATTTCTAAGTTGTGTATTTTTGGGTGTTTATGTTATTCTTCTACACTTATTGCTCACTATAAAAATTAGAGAGTCGTGTTGGTCCTAGTACTTTCCTTGGTTTCAAACCTCACACTAAAGGGCACATTTATTTCAATCTTAAGAATCATAAAATTGATATTTTCCGACATGTTATTTTTCGTGAAAATTATTTTCCCTATCATTCTTCTTTAGAAAAAAATAAAGATCCTAATAGTTTATCTCTTCTTGTTTCGCAACATTATGCCAAAACTTATGATGACCTCAATATGCATAATGAAAATCTTGAGTATACTAATGATAATCTTGTTAATGACATGCTTCATGTTGATGAAAATACTATTGTTGATACCACTCCAAGAAGATCAACACGAAACAAAAGAGTACCTGCTTATCTCCAAGATTTTGAGACCAATATTGTCAACAATAATAATGTAAGTACCAAGTACCCAGTTGAATCTTTCATAAATTATAATTTTATGTCTCCTAATTTTAAACACACTATTAAGTCCATATCCATGAATGCTGAACCACAAACTTACGAGGAAGCGTCAAAGAATCCTTGTTGGGTTCAAGCCATGCAGGAAGAATTAGCTACTCTTGAAGCCAACCAAGCATGGATTATGACAAACAACTCCTGGAACGACTGTTATTGATTGTAGATTGGTCTACAAAATAAAACACAACTCTGATGGCTCTATTGAATGCTACAAAGCTCGATTGGTGACAAAAGGCTATTATGAGCTTAAAGGTTGGACTTTCTAGATACTTTTGCCAATGTTGTCAAATTAACCACTCTATGACTCCTTTTAGCCCTTGCTGTAACGAATAATTGAATCCTAAAGCAACTTGTCATGAACAATGCTTCTTTGCATGGGGATCTTCATGAATAGGTATATATGAAGATTCTACCTTGTTTCACTGCCATGAATAAAAACATAGTTTGTGAATTACAAATATCTTTATATGGATTAAAACAAGCTGGTCGACAATTGTATGCCAAACTATCTTATTTCTTTCTTTCAAATAATTATAAATTTTCTTTTGCTGATCACTCTCTTTTTCTAAAACATGTTAGACGTTCTACCACTGCTCTCCTTGTTTATGTGGATGACATTGTCCTCACTAGGAATGATGCTGAGGAAATACAAGCTATCAAGAGTCTTCTCCACCATCATTTTCGCATAAAGAACTTAGGAGACTTAACATGTTTTTTGGGCCTTGAAGTTGTATAGAACAGTTTAGATATTTAACTTAGTCAAAGAAAATATACCCTTGATTTACTTGAAGAAATTGGAATGTTAGTCTGTGCTCCTATACCCACTCTCAATAAAGAAGAAGCCTATGCTTATAGAAGACTTATTGTGTGCCTCATTTGTCCTACCAATACAAGGCCCGACATATCTTTTTTTGTGAATTCTTTCAGCCAATTTGTTTTTGCTTTATTGAATCATTAGACGGTCCAAAGTCTCTTTAGATGGTCTAATCATATAATAAAGTTTTGATGATAACAATATTTCAAGTATGTGTTTGTATTTGATGATCTTATATGTCTGTTACAGTAATATTCACAGATCTCTAAGCATGATAAGTATGTATAGATGAATTGCATACCTAGATAAGTGTTTATTTACTATTATTTTATTATATTAATTTTGTTTAAAATTAAAAGTAGAGGAAAGTTAAAAAAATAAAAAAATAAAAATAGTAAATGTTTTGAATCTGTTTTGAAATCTGCTTTTAATTTTATTTTGAGATCAAATTGCCTTGTCCGTGGTTTTCTCAAGTTTTGCTTACAATAAAGTTAATTTGATTTAGCATATTTTATTTACCTATATGTATTTGAAAAAACTTTTTGAAATCAAGATTGGAATGTTATATTGGTATAGCTAAATACTGAAACAATTCAAAATGATTTTGCTGCACACAATTTTGATTTCATTTATTTCTAAATCTGAAAAATATATTAAAGTGTCTTTCACAGAAATATAGAAATAAGATTTTATAGCATGTTGTACTTTAATGTTCAAATTTGTTCATAATGAAAATTATTCAAATTATTATTGAATATTTAAATGTGATTAATTGTTTCAAATCAAAATCAAAGATATCTTGTGTTGTTTTAAATTGTTTCTATATGTAAATAAATGCGGTATCAAGAATAGAAGTTGTTCTTCCAACAAATAGTTTCAACATTAGATTGTTAGGATTTACCTTTCGAGCATCCAATGACTAGTTTCCACAAAACTACATATAGAAGAACAATTTCAAGTTAAAGAAAATAAGAAGCAAAAAGAATTGTGAAAGACATTGAAAAAAGAATTAGAGTATTTATTGAGTGTCTATTGTCAATCTGCTACTGAGAGCATTTTGATTTTTAAGTTGTGCGAAACCATTATGTAATTCTTCACCTTTGTTAAGTAACCGTTGTGAGTTTTCATTGTTCTCTCTTTTGAGAGTGTTTCTTTCAATTTTGAGTGGTCTTGATCTTAAAGGGAGATTGGGACTGGTATAACCTGGAGAGGTTTGTATACATGTTATAACGTGGAGAGATTTGTGTACTTGTCAATAGTGGAACCTCTTGAACGATTTGTTCAAGGGAGAACTAGACGTAGCCCAAGAGATTAGGGTGAACCAGTATAAAATTACTTCATCTGTGCTTATATATTCTTGTCTTGGACAATCTTTCTTGGTGGTTTTGTTTACAAGGAATTGAGTTCAGCCTCTATTCAACCCCCTTCTAGAGCCAGTTGTTCCTACATACTCCTACTACTAACATAAGAAGTAGCTCTTCGTGTTCTCAGTACCTAAAGAATGCCCCTGAAAATGGTGTTTTCTTCCACAACAACAGTGTTATTCAAATAAAAGCTTACAACAATTCTAACTATGCTACTTGTCCTCAAACCCCAAAATTGATTATTGATTTCCCTGTCTATCTTGGTAATTCATTGATATCATGGAAATTGAAGAAATAACAAACCATCTTTAAGAGTTCTTTTGAGGTTGAATACAAAGCTCTAGCTGCCTCAACTTATGAAATTTAGAGGCTCACATACCTTCTTGAAGATATTCAAACCAAATACCTGCAACCAACTCTCTTATACTGCAATTAACAATTCAATTTGCCTCTAATCAAGTCTTTTATGAGAGAACTAAACACGTTGAAATAGACTATCATATTGTTCGTGAAAAAGTCAACCAAGATCATCTGAAGTTGCTTCCTATAACTTCTTCTCTTCAAGTTGCATATATCTTCACCAAAGAAGTCCCTCCATGGAATTTTAGTAACAAGTATTCCAAGTTGAGAATGAATATATTCCCAACTCAAGAGGTGCTGATAAAGTTTATTTTAAGATTTTAGGTTATTTTTAGGTTTTCCTATTTTATGTTGATTTTAGTTTAGTTTGGGCATCGCTGTTTTAAGCTCATATTCTTCCTATGAGTCTTTATAATCACATGTTGCAACCCTTGTTGAAATAAGACATCTTTTTTCTATCTTCTATATTCTTCTCATTTTCTTTATAACTCTAATTTTATTTTCATGAGTCGCTTTTCTCTTCCACTAGTTCCTCTACTTTATTCATGCACCTTATTCATGAAGTTCCATGAATCTATTAGGACAAGTAACATGTGCTCATGAGAGAATTCTTGGGAATCCAATTTTTGTTAAGTAATTTTACTCAAAGGCGAAAAATAAAAAATCCTTAAGCAATTAGAATTTTAAAAATTCCATCTTTATGAATTCATGTTCTTAATTGGATTAATTTCCATTATTAATATTTTTTTAGAATATTATTTTAGTATTGTTTGTTTAAGATAAATTAAGTTTAAATATGGCTTAAAGCAATACTTGTTTAAGGGACACATATAAAGACCTTAAGTGACATTGGTCAAGTAATTTGGTATTTTCTTAAAGTGTCACTTGCTTATGCAAAGTCCAGCATACACTTAAATAAAATTGATTTAGTGAGTTAAGTTGCTTAAGTGCTTACTCTTGAATGACTTTATTCTCTCTTAAGGCATTGTCACTTTAAGTAGGAGACTAGTCATGTTTAAGCAAAAACATATTTAAGAAATATGGATTTCACCTTATGATTAAAGTTAGCCCAAATAATTAAATATGGAAACTGCATTGGAGCGTAAATATCTATCATTGTAACAACATGTGAAAATAACAACTAAACACAAAACAAGAATAAGTAGAGAACAAAAGACACTATGAAGTTACTAAATGGAGTGCAGAAATGAGGTTAACAAAAATATCACTTGTGATGAATGCAAAGAAATTTACTAAAGCAAAAAATAAGAGAGTGAGTTAAGAGATAAGTGTGGTAAAAAAGGGTAGAATAACTTCATAAAGTGAAGAGTTACAATGCTATAACTCACCCCCACAAAGAACACTTGTATTTCGGAGCTTGATAAGACTTGTATTACACTAGTGTATTCTTCATCTTTTTCTCAATCTCTTTATATAGATGTTGAGAGATGATTGTTGAAGACTTGTAAAGGTTAACCCTTCACATTGCTTGATCTTCTAAAGAACATCAATGCATGTTTTCATATTTAATTAAATCGATGATTAGATAGGAAATATTTGATTGGATTTTTTCATGCACTCTTGCCTCTAGTTTGCTAAGGAAATAATTCAAACAAATTCAAATATATGACAGTTAATTGTAATTAAAATATAATTACATAAACCTACTTATTTCCTTATTGAACTAACTATTGTACTTTGGTCATAAAAACATCTTTAATGATAGATTTTGTAGTTTTTTGGAAAACCATTCCAATTACTCTTTTTATTTAGAAATTGTTTGATAAATAGTCTAATGGATAGTTTGTTGTAAGACTTGCTTGAAATGTAGATGCTCTATTTCATCCTTCATCTAACACAAAACATGATAGAATAAAAATATTAAAACATATAAAACATTTATAGTATTTGTTATCATCAAAATTTTATAAATAATTTATTGGCATAAGATTGTCTAATGAGACTTAGATCGTCTTGAGGTACTTAAAATGTTTAGTGTCTAAACATTAAAGAGGGATATCATACACACTTAAGCAAGATTAGTTTAGATGTTGGAACATTTTCAAATCTTTTAACACATGTAATGATATTTTACAATTACTTGAAGCATGGGTTAAGTGATTCTTGAACGATATTGATTTAGTGTTACAACATCACTTAAACTGAAGTTAAAGGTGTAAATATGTTTAATCTTAATGGTTTTATTAAATTGTTTTGAGCAAGCATAATTTTGCTTGAGAGAATGCATATCTTTTATCGAAAGACATTCATTGGTCATTTAAAGTGGTTGATTATGGACCCTTAAGTGAGACATTTAGGCGAGTGAATTGTTATTTATCCAAAAAAAATTGATGCTTGCTTAAAGCTCGCTTAAATATTAACTTTCTATTACAAGTAATATTTTAATCATTACTCTTCTTTGATATATGCATAATTATGAGTGCTCACTTAAATGGTCTACCGAAGTAAACTAGGTTTAGACTTAAGCAAGTTTTGCTATAGCGTTGTTAGCATGTTTAACCGAAATTTTACTTTAACATTTTATAAACAAAACTTAAGTGTCATTTGCTAGAGTGAATGATCCACACCTAAGCAACATAATATCTAACGAGGTTAAGTGATGAAGTTGTTTTTTAGGATGTATCATTTAGTAGCACGTCAAAAGTTATAACTAATAGTCATGGTACAATTTTTTATACTTAATAGTTTAGTAACACAAGCATCATAATTCAACTGTGACTTACCCCCTTAGCATCTGTCACTAAAAAATTGATGTAACCCACAAAAGCCCGCCCCCTCTTACAAATTGTCACATTGGGAATTAAGCTTGCAACCTTGACTTTGATACCAGTAGTTAGATTGAGTACTTATCATTAGGACAAAAGTTATAACTAATATTCAAGGCACCACTCTTTTTACTTAAGAGTATAAAAACCTAAACACCATGATTTGATTAATTCACATGGTCTCCATCACATGATAATTGATGCAACTCGCAATAATATCCCCCCTCAGCAATTGTCCTAGTAAGAATCGGACTCATAACCTTTACTTTATATCTATTGTTTGATATAAAGCTTACAACTAAGCCAAAGATTATAGTTAATATTTATGGCTAAATCTTTCTACTTCAAAATATAATAACCCATACAGTATGACTTGGCTCATCTATACTCCATCACGAGCGAATTAATAAAATCCACAATATTTTTAATTTCACCACGCTCGCTTCATAGTCAAATATGGGTATAGTGTCCTTAACAAGGAGGACCAAATGCATATTTAAGATATTCTTATGTTTTTATGGACTCTTAAAATTGTTCCATCGACAGTGGTATGTGCTTGGAGGTTATTGTTGGATAGACTACCAACCAGATATAACTTAGCTAAAAGAGGTATGCATCTGATGAACTTGACATGCCCACTATGTCAAGAATGAGAAGAGTCGGGACAACATTTGTTCGTCACGTGTAAGGTGGCCTAAATTGTTTAGGATTAGTGTGAGAGGTGGATTGGGAATGCCAATGTCAGACATGAGTCTATTACCATTCACTTTAAGAGTTTTGGTCTTATGAGCCGACGACAGTGTGCTAATATAACATGGAAAGGGATGTGGGTGGCTATAGTGACGGAGCTTTGAAATCATAGGAATAAGGTGGTTTTTAACAGAAGGCTAGTAGATGCTATAGAGATTTTTACACTAGCTCAGTTTAAGGGATGATGTTGGCTCAAGCATAAGTTTAAAACAGTTACATTCTCCTATTTAGATTGACACTTTTTACCTTGTAAGTGTCTTGATACACTCAACTAGTTCATGAGGCTGTGTAAGAGGAGTAAGTAGGTCCTGTATTCAAGGGATAATACTTTTACACTAACTAGTGTGGTAGATATGGTATTTCCTTGTTTTACAGGTAATTGTACTGAGTTGCGAGGCCATAGTTGGTGGCATACCGCTGTAACCACTACTAAAAAATTGTTGAATAGTGACTAAAATTAGTGATCGAAAAATTCGGTCACTATTGTGACCGAATGTGTGACTGAAAAAATTCGGTCACTGGTTTTGGTTACTGATTCGGTCACTAATTTCAGTCATTGATTCAATAACAAATTTGAATACTGATTTCGATCATAAATTCGGCTATTGATTCAATCACAGATAATAATAATAATAATAATAGTAATAACAATAATAATAATTATAAAAATAGTAATAATAATAATAATAGTAATACTACTACTACTACTAATAATAATAATATTTTTTATAATAAAAATAATATTCGCTAATTGTTAAAATCGGTTATAGAATCAATTACATATTCATCATAGAATCGGTCACATAATCGATCATAGAATTGGTCACATAATTGGTCATTATTTTAATCAGTTACCGATTTTGATTATTTAATGACTGATTTTTTCCATCATTATTAGTGATTTTTCTAGTAGTGAACGGGAGGAGACTTTAGGATTCGACACTGTGGTGCGGAAGCGTCTAATTATTAGGCCCATCATTATTAACTTTTTAATCACTTATAAGGGCTTAGTAACATTACACTAGGTGTTCTTGCTTTCTTCCTATTCCTCGCCTTTTAATTAGATTGACACCTTTATTTAGATTGGCACCTTTATGTTATTCGACCTCTGGCCTTCCACTCCATGATATACCATTTCTAAACGAGTTGAAGCATCCTTTAAATATTCATTTTAATTCATTTTATTTTTATCTGTTAAAAGAAAAAAAACCATTCCCGCTCCACACGGCAATGACGAAACCGTGAACCAAGACATCAAACTTTATATTCCCGTCAAAGCCTTCTACTTCTCTACTAGCTATTATCATTCCCCTATGTCCATCTTCTTAGCATGCTTCGTTATTAATTTAGACTTCTATTTTTCGGGTAATTTGAAATTGAGAAACAAAAGTAATGTGAATGTGAAGGAAAAGACCAGAGGATTGGTTAATTGGCGTCGGTCCTTCATAGTTGCGATCTTGGTTATTATTATTGTTCTTACTAGATAAAAAAATGCTTGTCCCTTTAGACTCAAATATAAGAAAAAAGAGGTAATGATAGGTGGACTTTTATATAAAGAAATTTCATGCCCTAAACCGTATTTCATTTATTGTATGAAAACAAGAACAGTAAATGAACTTTATTACTATTCTTAATTAACGTGGTAGTTGTTAATTTTTCTTTTAATTGAGTCCTGAGCTACTATGGAATTTTAAACTGTCATTCAATTCCAGACATAACATGGACTTCTATTCTAGCTTCTTTAAGGTCATACCAACAATGATGAGTAATTGTATGACAATATAAAAGTGTTTTTTTGCATTAACAATGCACAGTCAAGTTTCAGGGACAAAAACATAGTTAAGTAAAAAAAAAACAAAAAAAAAAAAAAGAAAATGGTTGGCTGCATCGGTATGTGCCTGCAATGGCTTCAGTCTAACTACAATTGTTTTAAAGTCTTGAGTGGTGCTTTAGGTTTATTCATTGGATTAGCATTGAAGACTATAAAAATATGCCCTAGTCACTTCATTCGTGGCAAAATTTGGCATTTATTTCTAAATGTGAAAATTGTGCCCTCAAGCTCCAAGGTAGTGCTCATTGTTAATTCTCATGAACTATGTTTGTAGAGTTGTAGTTATAGTTAAATAACTCCTTAGGATATCAAGGTTGTCCACGTGTATTGCATGAGTTATGAAAAGCTTGAAGATCTCGGCGGTAGTGTAGAAAGTTGGCGGTTGTGGAAGCATCTCCGATCATGGAGGCAGCAAGGAAGGCGAATAGTGCAGTTAAGGGTGGAAAACATCGAGTAAAGATACAAAACTAGCTTTAGAACAAGATGCAATGGCATAGTTTCATCTCCAATTTCTTATACGGGTTTCATTTTATTGCTTCTAATTACCAACTGAGATGGATTATCCAACTTATTTTCTGGTTGAAGAAAAAGCTTAGGCGTGAGGAGAACATACACAGAGCATTGGAGAGATCTTTCATCGTGCCTTTCGGAGCTTTGCCTCGTGTTCCTCTCTATCTCCCTCCTTAATGTTAGTAATCTCTCTTCCTTTTCATTGTCAGTTTTTTTTTTTTTTTTTTTTTTTATAAAGAATTTATTTTTCATGCACTGTAATTGTAATTTTACTATAAACCAATAAAAAATCGTTGTATATATGATTTTAAAGTAATTATTGCAAAACATTAGATTGAATTATTCATTTGGTTGTGTAGTTATATAAGTTTTACCTTTTAGTCTATGAAAAATTATCCATTTATTTCTTCTATACTCTGTTTAATCTCATTTAATTCTTATGAATTTATACTATAGAAACTAATACATATTCAAAATTATGAGTTGACATTTGCATATCAGATAAATAACCAAAATAAATTATTTGAGTTTGTAGTTATATTGTAATTATGTAGGAATACAATCATATCGACAAACATGGATTACAAGAGGTTTTGGACAATGAATATAATTTCTTTTAAGTAGTAATTGTAAATGATCATGTCGGAATTGTATAAATTTTGTACATTTAACTTTTACTTTATGTATTATATTATTAAGATTTAATTTGAAAATATTTGTTTGAGAATTGTTCATGTTATATAGAGTATTTGATGAGTATATTTCTATCACATTTAGAGTGTTTAATGACTTTCTTAGGTTGCAATTGATAATAAGATTTATCTAATCACGATTAATTGGATCTTAATTGAAATTGTTGGCTAAACTTGGACTTTTAAGCATATTCTCTCATAGAATGAAGCATGACAATTTTCTTATTTTGTTTTTTATAATTATTTTGTTTTCTCTTTGCATGGAAGGCTAAACTCTCTTGAGTTGATTTTCTTATGATTTTGCAATGAATTATGAGGTTCTATGCAATCAAGGTTTTATGCTTCAATATCTGTAACAGGCTGCACTAAACGGTCTAGTCTTTTTGAGTTTTAATTTATGTTATTGGAATTTTTCTAAACACATGTTAATGATTCAATTTTGCACTTTAAATGAAATTATTGTTTACTTTACATTATTCTAAAGAATCTCTTATTTGTCTAATGTAACCTAAAAAATCCTAGAGTAGACGCATGAAAACGAGTAAGGTTCTACATGAATTTGTGGACGCATGTTTGATTAATTAGATTCTATTGGATTGATTGACACATACTTGGTCAATTTAATTTTGTTTGGAGATTGAATGAACAATATATAAAATAACGAATAAAGAATTCATTGATGAATGAACTAGAGACTCAACATGTTATTTAGTATAATTTATCATCTACCATATATTTTGTTCAAAGAACTACACAATTCACCTTTAATTTGCTATTTTTGCTAACTTTCATGTCTTGCAAACAAGTTTCAAACACTGTTTAGTTGGATTCATAATTGGATTCATCTGGAGACGACTTGGGTCAACTAACTCTATCTATGTTATCATCATTTTGGTGTTTGATGGTTTAGCAATGCATTAGACGATTTACACAGAAACTATTTTAATTTAGTTTATGTACAACAATGATCAATTTTTATTATGTAAGTAAGGGGAATAATTAAATTATTCAATTTTAGGAAAAACACATTTCTATGATAAGTGTAATTTTAATTGTCATAGAAAGTTATGATAGTTAAAACTTCACTCGTCATATAAAGTGTTACTATGATGATTAAAATTACATATATCATAAAACGTGTCTTTTTATGACGATCTACATTTAATTTCTTTTATTTGATTAAGTATGACCTTGATTAAAAGAATCATAGATTTTGGATTTTTGGAATTGGCTTCTTGATAGATTTTCTTTTACTAGGGTTCTTAGTGATTTATAGGATTGTATAAACTATTGTTTTGGTTATTTTTTGTTACTATTTTCAGCTTTCTTTAGTTATTATTGGTTAGTTTTTTGAATTTGTCGTTGTTTGCTGTTGCATTTTTGGTTTTTTCTACTATAAATACAGTATAATTCTCATAATAAAATAATAAAATAGAATTTTGATAGTTAAAATAAAAAATGATAAGCGAACACATTGGGGATATTTTCATTGGATTTTTGGGACTTTTTATAGTGTTGGCATTTTCATAATTCTTGAAAAATTTCTTGATTTATGTTTGTATTTTCTATTATTAAGTTAGCTTTGAACATTATTGGGTTCAATATTTTTGTGATAAAGTTGTTGCTGGTTGGATAGACCCTTTTATGCCATACCTTATTTTTCTAGTATGATTTCAATTATGTTTGCTTATGCTCTAGAACTTAGATTGATTCTCCATTTTACAACTTTGTTCCACATGCATAAATTGAGATGATTGATGCATATTTTTTGTTGATGTTGAGCCAGTAGTCATATTTTCCTACCTTGATAATAATCCACTTGTTATCTCCCTTGAACCTATGGTTCCTTTTCTTGTTTTTAAAAGCTCATTGCAAGCTTTGGAAGAGAAAAATCATAATTGTCCTTACCTTAGACGATAAAGGATCTTTGGAATCGTTTCAGGAATAGGTTCTTGAACAAGTGTGTGGTGTACTTTATTTACCTCCTCATGCGAATAATTATTCTTGACAAAGAAAAAAAAAGAAAAAAAAAAGAAAAGAAAAGAAAGAAAAGAGATAACAACAAAAGAGAGGAATAAAATAATAAAGAATTGTTCAAGAAGCAAAAATAAAATTTAAATATGTCGAATTGAAAATTTGAGTCGAAAAGTAGAAAATAGGAGTTTAATTGTATGTTACTTGCATTTAGTTTTTGCAATTATTCCCCATTGATCCTCTTACAAGTTTTAAGCTTTATGTCTCTCATTTTAACTTACCTTTGCCTTGGCTACATTACAATCTATACTAAGTCTTGTTGATCTTTGCTTGTGTGTTATTCAATTGTTGTGGATTTTTAGAGTCTTGCTAAGTTTATGGTAATGTTTTCTTACATGGGTGCATTGAGTGTATACACACGAACCTAAACACTTAAGAGTTAGAGAATTTGTCTTGTGAGACTTTGTCATTTTGTATTCACCCTTTAATTTGAATTACCTTCTTGTTTAAACACAATCATATTTTTCATGATTCCTTAATTTATTGAAAGGTTGTGTTTTGCCTACTCCTATGCATTCTTAGGATCTATTGTTCATTATGTCATATGTATCCATCAAGTGTTCATTTGCTCATTCTTGAGGTTCATGTGGTGTTTTGTCTAGAGTGCAAAAGAGCAAGTCTAGAGAATTTCATGATCACATTTTTATTCATACTTAGAACATTTAATCTTTGCTTTCTTGGACTACATTTAGAATAAATCCATTGTGTTAATTATAATTTAACTAATTGAATTTATTTGGGCCTTAACTATAATTATTGATTCAAATTTGGATTTTTAAGCAAATTGATCTACTTGTCTTGTTTTGATGATATCTTGAGTTGTACGTAATAATTTTCAATGATTCTAATGGAAATCTAGGATTCCAAGTTTTAATTGATATACTACCTTATTAACTTCAATAAAGGAATAAAGTGTTTTGAAGAATAAAATCCAAGTTAATATATGTTACCCTTTGATTAGAATGTTTGCAACGAATTTTGTTGTTATGAGCCTAATTCATCAAAGTCATATTTGTCCTCTAAAACAGATTTAGTGAACTAGGGAAAACTATATGTAGAGTTGGACAAACATAAAAAAAACACTCTCGAACACTCTAAGCACTCTCGAACACTCTAAGCACTCTCTCTTGGACTCTTAAACGCTCAATGCTTATTTTTAGCTTACATTAAACTTTTTATTGAAAATTTAGTACAAATGTTTAGGTCATATTATATGTACATCTAGACTAGCTTTGTATGCATTTCAAGTTCTGGATTTAAGTCAAAACCAACGAAGTTAAAAACAAAATTGACAATGTTTATGTCGAACTATGCATTGTCCAACGTAAATTTGTGTTTGACAATGTATAGTCTGATGTAAACACTTATTTGTAATTACCTCTTGTCTACTCATTTACACCTGTTGTGGATTCATCCGACATAGAAATGCACCTTTTACGTCAGATTTGATGTCAAGTTATGTCTACCACATCAACATTGGACTATTACATGATGTAATTAATTCTTAAAATTCATCATAAAAAACCTCTTTCATACTATTATTGTTGTCCTTTGGAGACTTCTTTGTAATTCTTACTAATATAAATTTTTAATTTTTTTAAAAAAATATTCAAGTGTCATCTTATTTATATTTAAAGTTAAATTATAACTTCTAATACGTTTATATTCTAAAGCTATTTTCTAGGGTATTACATTTTTTTTAACAACAAAAAATTTCGTCATAGAAAATTGACATACTAGGAAAGGGATATGTTTCCTTTCAACTCTCACCTTAATTCTAAGGAGATACTACCTCACTTTCACTCAAGATCTGTTACTAAGCTTATATTTTATTTGAAACTGTTGATGCAAAAAGTCTCACTAGCTATCTTAGGAACACAATCATACAATTTATGCATAAATATTTATAACATGGATACTCAACAGGCTTTTATCATATAGAAATTGTAGGAACAATTGGCTCTAGAAGGGGGATGGGATTGAATGGAGCCTAAACTCAATTCACTATAAACAAAAACCACCAAGCAAGATCGTCCAAGACAAGAATATCTAAGCACAGATGAAACAGATTTATACTGGTACACCCTAATCTCTTGGGCTACGTCTAGTTCTCGCTTGAACAAACCGTTCAAGAGGTTCCACTATTCAGAAAACAACTACAACGAGTACACAAACCTCTCCAGGTTACAACGAGTACACAAACCTCTCCAGGCTATCCGAGTACACAATCCTCTCCAGGTTATACAAGTCTCAATCTGCCTCTGAGATTAAGATCACTCAAGATTTAAAGAAACACTCTCAAAAGAGAGACAATGAAAGCTCACAATGGTTTACTTTACAATAGTGAAGAGTTACACAATAGTTTCACACAACCCAAAAATCTAAATGCTCTCAATAGCATATTAACGATAGACATTCAGTAGTAGATACTCTATTTCTTCAATGTATCGTATGATGTATTTTTCTTTTTTCTTCTTGTTTTTCAACTTGAAATGGCTCCTATATATGTAGCTTTTCAGAAACTAGCCGTTGAACAGAGCAATCTTGACTTTATGATGTATGGAATTCAATCTGGAAATATTTCTCTAATTTTTATAATGCATTAAACTTGATTAATTTTGTATCGGAAATATTTAAAATAACATAGAGAAATTATATGAGATAGTTATCAATAATTTGAATAATTTTGATTTTGAACAAATTTGAACGTTAAAACACAATATGATATAAAATCAATTAATCACATTTAAATACTCCATAATATTTTGAATAATTTTCATTATGAACAAATTTGAACGTTAAAGCACATCATGCTATAAAATCAATTAATCACATTTAAATATTCTATAATAATTTGAATAATTTTCATTATGAAAAACTTTGAATGTTAAAGCACAATGTGTATAAAATCAATTAATCACAATTAAATACTCCATAATAATTTGAATAATTTCCATTATAAACAAATTTGAACGTTAAAGCAGATCATGCTATAAAATCAATTTAAATCAAATCAATAACATAAAATTAAATAGTAAGAAAGCTTGTCTCTTCATGGACCATGTGTCTACTACTTTAATAATAATGTTAATTGCACAATGTATATAAATTATTAAATGTAAATGTATACTTGAGTTTTGTTATCATCAAAACCTTATCAGATGATTTGATCATCTAAAGGGACTTTGGACCGTCTATATTCAACAATCTCCCCCTTTTTGATGATGACAAAACTACAAGCCTCAACAACAAATAATTGCAAAAATATCAAGAGAATAAATAGCGAAAGAATCTATTTGATGAAAAAAATAAGCAAATGCACAACATCATAAAAACAAATACAATAGAGTTTGCAATAATAGATTTGATCTTCTCTTAATTATTTATCATATCTTCTCTTTCTCCCTCATTTTGTCATCACGAAAAGGAGTTGATTCAAAATTTTTGATGCAATGAGGTTTGGCCAGTTGATATTTCTCATCATTATGAGCAAATTAAAGCACATCATGCTATAAAGTCAATTTAAATAAAATCAATAACATAAAATTAAATAATAAGAAAAATTGTCTCTTCATGGACCATATGTCTACTACTTTAATAATAATTTTAACTGCACATTGTATATAAATTATTAAATATAAATGTATACTTGAGTTTTGTTATCATCAAAACTTTATCAGATGATTTGATCATCTAAAGGGACTTTGGACCGTCTATATTCAACAATCTTCCCCTTTTTGATGATGACAAAACTACAAGCCTCAAAAACAAATAATTACAAAAATATCAAGAGAATAAACATCGAAAAAATTTATTTGTTGAAAAAAATAAGCAAACGCACAACTTCATAAAAACAAATCCAATAGAGTTTGAAAAAATAGATTTGATTTTTTCTCTTAATTATTTGTCATATCTTCTCTTTCTCCCCATTTTTGTCATCACCAAAAGGAGTTGATTTAAAATTTTTGATGCAATGAGCTTTGGCCTCACATGGCTTCTATCCAATTTTTGTCTTATAGTGCCTCATTTACATTATTTGGTTCAATTTGTGAAATCATGGCTATTTGATCTTTGACTTTTGATCGTGTAGTAACTCCTTCATTAGGATCACCACTTATGGCATTAGCTGGATGATTTTTAATCAAAGTGGAATTCCTTCCTATAGGTTCTCTTTGTTTTTCCTTTGGTGCGTCCGAAGCTCTTAATGAACCGTTTAATGTTTAACTAATTGATGCTAGAAGATTTTCCTATACTTCCTGCAAATTGAAATCAAGAATATTGTCCTGCTCTGATAAAGTTTTATCAGGCTTGAAGTCATTAAGTCTCACATGAATAGATTCCTCCACTAGAGACGTTCTAGAGTTATATACTCTAATATGCCTTAGATGATTCTGAATATCCAAGTAAGATTCCTTCATCACTTTTAGAGTCAAATTTTCCAAGATCGTCTTTATTATTCAGAATGAAACATTGTACTCCAAAAGGATGGAAATCAGATATGTTGGGTTTTTTTATTTTTCCACAATTCACAGGTTGTTTTTTTATCAAGGGTCTTATGTAAATTCTGTTTTGTAAATAACAAGCAATATTAATTGTTTCTGCCTAGAAGTGTTTATGAGTGGAGTTGGCATTAAGCATCGTTTGAGCCATTTCTTGTAAAGATATATTCTTCCTCTCAACAACACCATTTTGTTGTGGTGTCGTTGGAGTAGAAAAGTTATGGTTGATACCATGCTTTTCACAAAAGACTAGAATGTTTTCATTTTCAAATTCTCTTCCATGATTACTTCTGATAGCTACAATTGACATGCCTTTCTCATTTTGAACTTGTTTTAAAAATTTACGAAAGACTTTGAAAGATTCATCCTTGTGATTCAAAAATTTAACCCATGTCCATCTTGAATAATCATCAATAATAACAAGAGCATATCTTTTGTCACTAATAAATGCAGTTCTAGTGGGTTTAAAAAGATCTAAGTGTATCAATTCAAGAAGTCTTTGAGTGGAAACTTCATCCTTACTTTTAAAAGAGCTTTTGACTTATTTCCCCTTAACACATGACTCACAAAGAATATTGTCTTTGAATGACATGTTTGGCAAACCTCTCACGAGGCCAAACCTCTCACCAGGCTATATTTTGTAGCTTTGAGAGTAACTCTAAGCTAGCATGGCCACACTTCCTGTGTCATAGCCAATGATCTTCTTTTAGGGTCATGAGACAAGAAACCTTTTGATCTGACAACTCAGACATGTCTATTTTATAAAGATTGCCACGTCTATTTGCCACAAATAATCTAGTCCTGTTACTATTATTGACTATACAATGATCTCGATTGAAAACAACATTATTCCCACTATCGCACAACTGGCTTATGCTAAGTAGGTTGTGTTTGAGATCGTCTACAAGTAAAACATCATTAATAGACATAGTAGGTTTCAGACTTACCATTCCACCTCCAATCACCCTACATGTTGATTTCCTCCAAAAATTACCTTACCTCCTTTCTTCATTTGGAGGTCTTGGAATATAGACCTTTCGCCTTTCATGTGTCGTGAGCATCCATTGTCCAAGTACCATGACAGGTGTTTTCTTACTTGAGTTGAGCATATCTGCAAGAGGAATTATTTTGTTGTTAGGTACCTATATTGCTTTGGGTCTTTTCTGGTTAGTTTTCCTCAAAGGTTTGTTTTTGAAGGCTCTTGTAGGAATATTAGTAGACAATCTAGAATAACTTGATGAAGTACTAGTAGATGCATTATATTTTTTCCACAACCTATTCCTTTCTTATTATCATGAGACTTCCTATAATTTTTTATTAACATGTTTAGAGATTTTTCATTTGTATTTGAACGAGATAAAACTTTTCTAAGAGCCAAATTTTTAGTTATAATATCATTAATGTTTGTCTCATTTGATTCAATAGGTTGTTTTCCTAATTTTTCTCTAACTAACACAAGTTCTTTTACCCAGTTTTTGAGATTTGTGTTCTGAACTACATGGTCCCTTTTAAGGTTCCTATTTTCATTACACAATCTTTCTTTTTCTTGGAGAAGCTCTGTGTTTTTTAGAGAAATATCATTTAGACTACCTTTCTCTTGTTGCATTAAAATAATTTCTTTGCAAACATTTTTATAATTTCTTTTCATGGTTTTATATGCAGATGCAATCATACCATTATTAGATATTGTTTATTGATAAGCTAAACGTAAACTATCAATATCAGTAAAATCTACCTCATTATTTGAGTCCTCTGACATGGGGTTATTTGCCACATCAGCCATGAAACTTATGTTTGACTCCTCATCTGTATCAGAACTTGACGAGTCTAAATCCTCCCAGGTTGACATAAGACTCTTTTTCTTTTTAAAGAATTTCTTCTTCTTTTCTTTGTCCTCTTTCTCTTAAACCTCATCAGGACATTTTGATCTTAAGTGTCCTGGCTTCTTGCATCTATAGCATATAATCCCATCTTTGATTTCTTTTCCTTCTTTGGATCTGAACCTCCTATTTTTGTAGTTTCCTCTCTTTTTGACTAGACGTCTAAGCTTGTTGGTTAGCAACAACATCTCATCATCTTCATCAAAATTTGATTCTTCAGAGATATCATCGGTAACTTCTAGGGCTTTGGATGGGACATTCTTTACATTTTTCTGAGATGATTTCAAAGCCAAACTCTTCCCTTTTGTTGAATCTGCATCATTTTGTATGACTTGCACATATATAGTAAGAATACCTACCAATTCCTCTAGGGGCATGGCCTCAAGATCTTTAGAAGTTCTGAGAGCAGTTTCTTGGGCTCTCCACTTAGCAGGTAAAATTCTGAGAATTTTATCATTGATTTCATATTGACTAACAGTTGACCCCAAGGATCTTAGACTGTTTAGGATAACTTGCAAACAAGAAACCATAGATTGTATAGATTCAGGATCTTCTATAGCAAACATTTTATATTGACCTTTAAGCATAGTCAATTTATTTCTTTTTACCTCTTTTGAACCTTCATATGTGAGAGCAAGTGTACCCCACATCTCTTTAGCACTGACCATGACATGCACCTTTGACATTTCTTCCTCGGATAAAGCACGCATTATAAAGGTGCTTAACTTTAGCATTATTTTGATAGATCCACTTTTCCTCCTCAGTCATAGATTCAAAAGGAAGCAGTTCTCATGATTTATCAATCAATTTAGGTATGTCAATTTTAATAATATTAATTAAATCCATACCATTAAATTGGATGAAGCCAATCATCCTTATCTTCCAAAACTCATAATTTTCACCCTTGAACAAGGGTGGTCGACCCACGTGTAGTCCATCTCCCTCCAGTGAGTTCTAGTAGGATTGTGCCTCAAACTTGATTAAGTTTGTATCGAAAATAATTTAAAATAACATAGAGAAATTATATTTGAGATACTCATCAATAATTTGAATAATTTCCATTATGAACAAATTTGAACGTTAAAGCATAATATGATATAAAATCAATTAATCACATTTAAATACTCCATAATAATTTGAATAATTTCCATTATGAACAAATTTGAACTTTAAAGTACATCATGCTATAAAATCAATTAATCTGAAAACGTATTAGGCTGAGTTCAAGAGGGGGGGTGAATTGAACTTTGAAAACTTTTTTGTCTTTTTGAAACAGTGAAAACAATTTTCACAAACTGAAAAGATTTAACGAATCTCAATGATGGAAAATATAATGTTCAGCGAAAATAAACTGACTTCAATTTCGAATGAATTGATTTATTTCAATATCAGAGAAGGCAGTCTATACAGGCTTATCAG
>Ga0209700_104803_pt1 | contig 23772 bp, 22 predicted proteins | sample SiratroredBW_FD_187528 | JGI IMG/M metagenome (GOLD analysis project Ga0209700, IMG submission 187528) | Root nodule microbial communities of legume samples collected from California, USA - Siratro red BW (SPAdes) (version 2) | ecosystem: Host-associated > Plants > Roots > Nodule | place: USA...
TCTTCACTTATGTCAAGGTTCTTTGCCAATCAATCTCGAACACACTCACACCAAATCAAGACCAAAATCCAATTGCTTGCTTGCTGCCATTGCTTAGCTGAACTTGTCTTGTATGGCTTCATCAAATTCATTTAGTATTGTGAGAATACTAACAGTTTTGTTGGTGTGATGTTAAGAAAACTTAATCGCAAGATTATTTATATTAACAATTGTACTGCTAAGAGGGGAATTTTGGGTTCTTATTCACCAAAGACCACTAAACAAGAAAGTCTGAAGAGTATATTTATAAACCTAAAAATAATAATAAAAGATATCACAAAAGAAGATTTGATAATGTGAAACATATTGTTGCTTTAGCATTCAAACATAGATTACTCCTTCTAAAATACTTTAGCATCTTTTGCACAACATTGAATAATATATAAATAAATAGATTCTTTAATTTAAATAATATTTATTTTAATGTTATTATCATATGTACTAACCAAACAATGAGAGTTATTGTGAGAGTATATACTAAATTTTTTTTATCAAATTGTTTTTAAAACTAAATATTTAAATTTACACCTATAGCAGTTGGTCAAACATAGGAACTATGATTTGATCACTTATTAAATTAATATAAAAAATGTCAATCAAGTGATTGAATTGAATTACAAAAAATTGTATATGTGGTGATCTCTCAAACAAAATACCTATGTTTAAAATAAATTTTCAAATATGTTAGTTTGACCAAGTGTTGATGCTATATTTTTTGTATTTCTTCATAAGAACCTTGTCGAAAAATATTTAGGAAAATACACTTTGTTAAGTTAATCTATTTTAACAAATTAGCTCAGTTCAAACTTGTTCCTGAACAAGTTCATCAAATAAAATATTTATCATATCATATCTTAACCAAAAATTTTGTCTAGAGTCTCACAATGAAATTATGCTTTTGAAAAAATTTTAGAAATTAATTAAATCACAATTCAACCACTCATTCTTGTAATTTTCTTATTTTTCACATGGTATTGAGCCACATCATTTCTCCATTATTGTGAAGTGAAAAGCATTAAGAAACAACTTCGAAAGAGAGTTTGTTTTTCTCTCATTCAACCAAATTGTTGGAGTTGTGGTGTATTTTATGAATCCAACATCTCTCTTGAAGAATTTGAAGATTGGATATGATCATGAAGACTTAGATACGTTCTTAGAGGATATTGTGTTGTTTAGGATTCATTGTAAGCTCTTTCTTGATTTAATCTTATAATTATATTTAGAAAGCTTTTTCAATAGAATTAGAGTTTGTCTAGGTGATAAAATGTGTTTTAATTTATTAAAAATATATTTTTAATTTGTTAAAATTATTCTACTATTAAGAGAGAGTCCAAATTAAGTTGTAAACTGTTTTTGAAGCTTTCTTTGTACAAAATATGAGATCAATACCATATTTGATGAAAAACATAAATCTTCACCTGTTTATTCTTTTCTGTCATGGTTATCTTGTTTTAAGTTATATTGTTTTCATTTTTTGTATTCATCTTGGAGTGTTTAGATGTCTCTAGATACGGTTTCTAGATTTACTATAATAATAAAGTGTTACTAATTAAGTGTGAAAATCAACCTTGTTACTTTGAGGGAGAATGGAAAGTGAAAAGATAATATTGGGAATGGTGTATAGAGTGGCGAAGCCAGTGTTTTTGACTAAAAAAACCAATGGTGAACAAAATGCTGTAGGAAATAGAATGTAATAGATTAAATTAGGGTAGGAAAAACATTTTCGGATCTGGAGAATTGATGATACAAATAAATATACATTGCATAGCGATGTCTGACTAATGATGATATAGGGCATGATGGAACATATATCACAAATTCTGAAAAACGAAACCTTTCCTAGTACTTTGCATGGCGGATTCTTCGTAATAAAAAAACACGTGAAGAATATGTAAACCATCTGTTTTTTCTTTCTGCGGGTAGCCACTCAAATATGGTAGACTTGTGACTTATGAATTGTTATTGTAATTGCACATCATGACAATGGTAAACAAAATTTCATACAGTTTGAACTATGAGGCGTATGGAATAGATGTAATAAGATGGGGAAATGCATGTGAGCAGTTATAATAAGGTCAACATGACAACATAGGAACAATATTATCTTGAGGAATGAAAGAATAGATGTCTGTGGAGGAAATTTTTACTCTAACACAAATTAGAATCTCGTTTTGGATAACTAATGAGTATAATAAAGCAAATTTTGCATCATTGATCATATTCTGAGACTATCAAGAAAGGATTCACGAAGGTCCCTGTTGAAAAACTTGCTGAAATACTCTGCATTTGTCAATTTCTTGTATACAGCTACGTTCCCTTCACCTATAAGCTTGTCAGCAGGTCCAATGTCCATATGAGGGCTTGGATAGCAGAATGTCACTATTGAAAGTCTTTCCTTCAACTTATGTACTACAGCTCTGTGCTCAGGTGCTTTGTATATCCCATTGCTCATCACCTGCATAATGGAAAAAACATGCAACATCAAACTCAGGTTTTTTACATTGTTATGCCTTTGAATTAAAAATCATCCTGTATTGTAAGTTTGTAGATTTAGGATAACCACTTACAATGTCATAAAAACAATGATTTCTGATCATAGTGTAAATTTTTTATTTTGAGGAAGTCTCATTTTCCAAATGGCAATTATTGCTGAATTATAATGCAGTAGTTCTACTGATTTATCCATTAATTTTATCTGTAACAAACTTCCAGTAATCTATCCATGATTGAATGTGCTGCCTAATGAGTCACAGATACAAACCTCAATAATTTGGCCAATGTTTACAACAATGGCCCCTTCTATAGGCTCAACATTGACCCATTTTTTATCTTTGAGGAACTGCAACCCAGAAAAATCAGCACAGTCAAGCAAGAGAGTGATCCCAGAATTGTCAGCATGGGGCACAATCCCAAGAACTCTTTCAGGCTCTGGACAGGGTGGGTAACAATTCATCCTTATATCATATAGTCCTTCTCCGAAACTTTCTGATATCTGTGTATCTTCAAGCCCCAAAGACGTAGTAATGAACTTTATGATTGCAATTGTAACTTCCCTTATATCTTCAGAATATCTCTCTAATGTTTCCCTGACAATCAAATGCAAAATGACACCCTTAGAAGCATGAGAATAGAAATTTCACATTGGAATTTCTTAAAACAATCAAAGAGCAAGGAAATAGGTAAGTAATTAATGTTGATCTCTAGAACATTATAGTTAATTTTCCTGGCCAAGAGCTAACTTTGTTCTAAGTAAAAGTGTTCCTGAAAATATCATGATATAAACTGATTAAATATCATAAGGCATTGTTTTATTTGATTTTTTCAATATCTAACAGCTATTGGCATCATTAAGCTTTTTAGTTCAGTTTTTTATTACTCATGTACCTAAACTCAGGAGGGTTTTGTGGCCACAAATCCAATCTTCTGTTCTGAATGGGGAGGCATTTGAGAAAGATCATGTCATTCCAATCTAGTTTTTGATCTTCTGAGGTTACAAATGCTTGGCCATAGCCTTCAAGGCTTCCTGGTCTCTGTGCCGATAGCTTCTTCTCTTGCAAAGGAAGTTCAAAAAATCTTTGAACTTGATTCTCCATGTTCTTAACGGACGTATTTGAAATTCCGTGATTTACTAACTGGAGACAAAAAAAGAAAAGAAAATCAGGTATGAAGGAAGTAAAAGAAATACTGATAATCTCTACCTTACCTTTTGTTCTGTTCAATTAGCTTTTTATCATCCAAAATGGAAAAAATACACAGCTTTTGTGAGAATACAATATCTAATATAAGGATATTTGTCCAATTACTTAACCAAAAGGGAGAAGAATTTTCACAATAAAAAATATAAACTGAAACGAAAACATTTTAGGCTACATTATATATGCAGCTCGATCCATTGCACATAGTTGGCCATTGATTTTCAAACCAACAAGTAGAGAAAATTCTGAATTTACTATAAACAGCACCAATGCTAAAAGACATGTTTACATGGCTTGTGAAGTGATTGAAAGCAAATAGTTGTTACTTACTAGCTACTTGATACCCATCTAAGAATAAATACTAATCCATAACACTATCTAAGAAATCATTCTGAATTGGAACCAAAGATGTACCTGAAAAACACCCCAGTCTTTGCATGCAAGGTGAAGCTTTTGAAGCTGCAGTTGGTGTGTATGTGCGTTGACCAACTTTGCCATGTCTATGATGGGCACACGAAGAGATGGATCAGAAGGGTAAGGGCCAATGATGTTATCACCATCTTCATCTCTTATGTACCTTGGTGGCACTTTCTCTGGCCTTTGAAATGCTATCTCTTGAACACTTGGAACTGAAATGGATGATTCAAGGTTTTTTGGTCTCGAATCCATTGTCAAAGTCCCTTTGGGGCAATCAAGGAAGAAGATAAATATACCACACCTCTCCCCATATTGTAGGTCCCCTTTGAACAAATTTAATATTAGATGCTTGTGTGATTTTGTCTTTTTCTCTTCCCTGTGCAGATATGTTTCAAGCATGTGAGTTTTAGATGCACCCATCTTTATCTTTTTACTAGTGTTTAGAGCATTTAATATTTATTAACAAAAAGTATTTATAACATATAACAAAGAATTAATTCAACTAAATTGTAAATGTAATAAATGGTAATGTTTGTCAGTTGTGGTGTTAAGGAATATTCACTTTAAATCAAAATTAATGTTTAGAATTTGAAAGAAACAATTGATTATATATTGACTTTGGTAATATACACAATGCCCTAATATTATTTCAACAATTATTGGTTCATAAGTACGTTATCATTGTATTGATGTACAATGAACGTGTTTTATAAAAGGACAATGAAACATCTAACACCTTTTCTTTTCTTAAGTATGAGTATTATACCTACATGAATCAATATTTGAATGTTCACTAAAAAGATAAAGGATAAATCAGATTAAATGAATGATAATATTAAGAGAAAATAATAATTTACTGAAATAAAATATAATGATCTCCTTTAAGGTCATAGAAGATTCTCAATTCAAACTAATTTCAATAAATCCATGTTGTAAGTGTTAACATGAGTTTTACTTTTATGATTTGCTAGATGTTAATGGAGACCAACTTCTATAAAAACATAAGTGGTAAAATCACGGTCTACATAATAAAAAGCTCTTAAATTTTAAAAAATAAAATGTTAAATGTTATTAAAAAAATTGACTACATGATAAATGTATCACACATTTTCTGAAATTGACTTAAAAAGAACGAAAAACAATATACCATATAGAATGAAAAATAATATAACATATACAGATATATGATACAGTAAAAAAAATCAATTTTATCTACGAAAAAATTTCGTAGATAATGTTTAAATTCCATATGTAAACAGTAATCACATGCAGATTATATACGGAAAGAAATTCATATGTAAATATGACGTGGGTAATTTATTTATGGAATTTTTTCTATTGTAATTTATCTATGGAATAATTTGTATGTAATGTTGTAGATAAATATAACGTACATTACATACGAAATTTTTTCATATATAATTTATCTACGGAATAATCCGTATGTAATTTATCTACATCATTACATACGGATTATTCCGTAGATAAATTACATAAGAAATTTTCCGTATGTAATTTATGTATGGAATAATCCTTTTGTAATTTATCTACAACATTACATACAAAATATTTTGTAGATAAATTACATGTAAGTATTCTAATTTATTTGTTATCATGTAATGAATAATCTAAAATAAAAGTTCATCCACATAATCCAAAATCAAGTTCTAATACCACATTAACAATAAGTGATAGCATATTTAAATTCAAGTTCCAAATCAAGTGGTAATCCATATATAACGTAAAACCAAGTAATGTAATACATATATAGTGGTCCAAAAACATATAATCGACATCAAATTCCGACAACAAATATTTTAAATCAAATACTAATAGTGCATAAGTTCCAAATGAAAAATGATTGTCTAATAAGTAGAGTAGTGAGGATGATCATCTTTGTCTTGATCTTGATTTTGGTGTTCATTATTCCCTTGTGATCCATGTTCATGTTGTGATGATGGTTGGTGTTGCTCCTGTTCTTGTTGAAATACAGTCCGTGCATCCGGTGGAAGTAATGTTTGGATAACCTTAACAAGTGATTGTACTTGCTGACTTAGTTTATCATTTGAGTCCTTATAAGTTTGAACTTCTTGTTTTAGTTCAATAAAGTCTTGTGAATGACTTGAAGATCCATGATATATGAGCTTATCAACATACGTGGAATTGTAGGTGACCTGACCAATGTCGTAGATGCGACCTTCAGTAGATTTTCCTCCTACAGCACGAATCCAAGTTTCATTCCTTATTCTTTCTTCCTCTACAGGGTCTATAGGGGATGATTTTGATGCCCCGCCATAGGATGCAACTTCTGATATGGCTTGAGAAAACTTGTTCTCAAATTCCTCCTGTTATTCAAAAATATAAACTAAATTAGTTATACATATACATATTATAATAAAATAAATAACAAAACAATACTATACTTACATGTGTCTTCCTAGATCATTCATCCACAAATTCAAGAGTACCCTTTCGTACATGTGTTTGCTTAAAACCTCATCTACATGTGGTGGACGACCCATCTTCTTCTCCTACAAACATCATCATTAATATAAGAAGTTATAAAGAATCAAAATTATTTGTGTTTAGTGTACTTACCATGCGAATTGCATGATATATCTAGTAATGGAACCTCCTCTGTGTAAAATGCCACCTATTTCAGATGCCCAATTTTGTTGGGCTTGTCAACACTTTGCACGATAGGTTGCAGAATTCCATATGGATAACAAGGAGTTCCACACATCATCAAACATCCAATTTGGATTTTTTTGAGTTTTGTGTGCTTGCATGAACTTTCTGACAGCCTATGTGAAGCTTTGGAATGAATTCTTTTTTATCATTTGCTCATATTCCGGTCTCCAATTGACCTTCATCTATGTAAACACAATTGGGAGTAGTAGATGAGAGATAGCTATATAGTAATTGTTTACTAACAATCCACATGGTAAAAAAAGAAAAACAAACAAAAACAAGAAGCATGATAAATTTGATTGGTAAACATAACATTAGTAGCGATTGATTACACACCAAACCAAAAAAATTATTGATTACACATTATATAAGAATGATAAATATGATAAAACTTACTTTGAAACGTTGGAAAAAACTGTCTTTATTTGGATCAGGTATTTGAATCCCATGTAGGCCACAACTGACGATATTGTTGTTGAATGGTTTGTGTAATGGCTTGTGATGCAATCCTACATGGATAAAACCTTAATAGGAAAAAGTGATTCCAAAATTAGTATTAAATAATTTGATATAACATATAATGCAAACAACTTGTTATTTAATTCTTACCCTTGACCATTAGGTGAAATCATAGGAAGAGCAGCATTAAATGGGGTACCATCCTGAATATCTGATTGCTCATCACCTCCATGACCTATAGACGGTGAAGGTCCTGATAATGGTGGTACCCTTAGCAATGGTGATGGTACTGATGATGTTGATGGCATGGTAGGTGAAGTTGTAGGTGTCGATGCAACAAATGGGGATGGAGAAGATGTGATTGGAGGGAGCACTTGTCTTGACATAAAAGGAATGTTAGCATCAACATCAAATGGAGGAGATGTGGTTGTAGGCACAACACCTCCTAACTGGGTTGGTATATTGACATTAGTAGGGGATGGAGATGATATAAGTGCAGGACTTGGGGTTGGGATAGTTATTTTCAGCACATAGTGTGGCCTTTTCTTTGCTCTTTTGCCCTTATTCACATGGGGACCTGAGGGTTGGGGTGGGTCACAACCTCATCCTGACATATCTATAAATACAAAATAAACACAAAAATAATGGTACTAATTATTAATGAAAGCAACATACATAAAATTAAAGACATACAACATAATATAAAAATATTTCTAATAACAATCATCAACTTCTAGCAATATCTTTACAAAATAAAATTAACAAAAGAGAAGTATAAACTTCAATCATTATCATTAAATCCTCCTTCTTCATTCTCTTCTTCAGAATCATTATCTTGAACTTCTTCTTCACCATCTTCTTCAAAATCATTATCTTCAAAGTCACCCTCTTCGATGTTCTGAATCATAATTTTCAAACTCCCCTTCTTCATTGTCATCTTCTACATCATTACCTTGAAAGTTCTCATCCTCTTCATCCACTTCTTCGACATCAACTTGTGTATGTTGTAATCCCAAAACCTGCTCAACTTCAATTACTTCATTTACATGTGATATTTTATCTACTTGGTAAGAAACATCATCATTTGCCATATCATGAGCTTCTATGCGACCTCTCGGCTTGGTTTTGATTGCAACACACCAACCTTGCTTATCTTTTCTTGATGTAGGATATGGTACATAAAATACTTGTCTTACATTATTTGCAAGGATGAATGGGTCAAAAGGTAAATACCTTTTATCCATGCAAATGTCCACCGTTCCAAATTTGGATTCACTATTGTACCTCTACGTGATGGATCAAACCAATCACAGTAAAATACAACCACTTTTTTGGTAGAGCTAGAAGTATAATACTCTAACTCGTATATGTGTTGAATGATCCATAGAAATCATCTTCACCTTCTTCTATAAGTCCTTTCACATAAACACCACTGTTAATCATATTTTTTCCTTGCTTCAAGCATAAGATGAAATTTATAGTCATTCACAAAATATGTGTGCCATTCATTAACACATGTGAAAGGACCATGGGATAATTCTCGTAAATGTGTGTTTTCCACACTTAAAAGCTCCTTGTTAACCTATAATCATGACAAACATTAATAGTTGCATTCTATTAACATATAAGACAAAACATTTTTTTATAAATTTGAAAGATACATACTTGATCCTTGAACCATTGGGGGAAATGTAGATGTATATGAGTTGATACATTTGATTGGTGTATTTGTTGAGATTGCAAGAATGAACTATGAATATTTATTAATGAAATGAACATTAATAAATACATTAACGAAACGAACTACAAATAAAGTCAACTATTTGAATTACTCACTCAAGATACGGTTTAACTTTGGTGCAATTGATCAACACATGCATATGGATGGAATTTCACTCTTTTTGGGTTAACCAATGAATTGACTTCTTCCCTGCATGACGACCAGGTACATTAAAGATGGACAACATTGAAGGACACCTTTCACCTTGAACAAGGATTTCATTTCTTCGATTTCGTGGGGATAACATGAAGTTCTTGAAATAGTGAGAACAAAAATAAGTTGTCTCTCGGTGTAAGTAAAATGCACAAATTGATCCTTCAACTCGAGCCTTATTTTTCACGGATCATTTAGAATCACCCATGAATCTATAAAACGAATAAAGGATGAATGAATTTAGTGTTTTGTAAAATAAGTAATACATTTGAAGTTAATGCAATGACAATATTCTTACCTTTCAAATGGATACATCCACCTATATTGAACTGGTCCACCAAGTCTTGCTTCATGTGCAAGATGGATAGGGAGGTGTTCCATTGAATCAAAGAATGAAGGGGGAATATTCTCTCAAGTTTGCAAAGAATTATTAGAATATTTTTTTTCATTCTTGCCAAGTCACTATCAGTCAATGTTGTAGATCACAAATCTCTGAAGAAATGACTAACTTCAATAAGTGGATTCAAAGCATGAATCGGTAGTGAACTAAATGCAATAAGAAGTAAACATTCCATGAATGCATGACAATCATGGCTTTTCATCCCAGACATCCTCCCCTTCTCTACATCAGTACATCTAGCCAAGTTAGAAGAATAACCATCAGGCATTCTAAGTTCTTTAAGCCAACGACAAACCATTTTAACTTCCTCTATAGTTAAAGTGTAATTTGGTTTTGGCTTTAACATCTTGCCATTGCTATGCAACTTTAACTCTAAATCTGATCACCTACAATACAGTGTTATGTTTTTTCTTACCTTGTCATTGTCTTTTGTCTTACCTTTCACATCCATCACAGTGTTGAAGATGTTGTCAAAGAAATTTTTCTCTGTATGCATTACATCAAGATTGTGTCTCAACATATTATCTTTCCAATATGGAAGATCCCAAAAGTTCAATTATACCACTCTCCATATCCTGGTAATTTTCCTACATGAAGGTTATCAACCACTTTAGGTAGATCCCTGATTACATGCCAAATCTGTTCAAATGTCAACATAGATGGAGACCCACCCATTTCAACTTTTCCCTTTTTGAAAGCATTTTTATTCCTCCTAAATGTATGATCATTGGGTAGGAATCTATGAAGTGAGTCAAACCAACTATTTTTCCTTTCATTGTTTAATCTAAAGGCCTTTGTATCCTCCATACAATATGGGCATGCCAATTTACCTTGAGTCCCCCAACCTGATAACATGTCATATGTAGGAAAATCATTAATAGTCCACATCAAAGTTGCTCTCATCATAAAATTATTCTTCCTTGAAATATCGTATGTTTCAACACCATTCCACAACTTTTTCAGATCATCAATCAAAGGTTGTAAATAAACATCGATACCATTCTTTGTATTACGTGGTCTAGAAATGAGACAAGTCAAAAATATATAAGGTCTAGACATGCACAATTAAGGAGGAAGATTGTATGGGGTCACAATTATAGGCCAACAAGAATAAGGCTTTGTAGATGCTTGAATAAATGGATTAAATACATCGAGCATAGACCAAGTCGCACATTACGTGGTTCTGCAGCAAAATCTGGATGTACTTTATCAAAATACTTCCAAGCTTGACCGTCACATGGACGACGTAATACACCTGAATCTCTTCTATTCTCATAGTGCCATGTCATTTAATCTGTAGTTTATACCGATTTGAACAATCTCTTTAACCTTGGAATTATGGGCAAATAAAACATTGTCTTAATTGGAATTTTTTTGTTTTCATTTCTCCAGCTTTTGGGGGATGATACCTTGGCTTATTACAAAATTTACATTGTAGTAGACCTCCATCATTTTTTCCATATTCGTTATCATAAAAAAGCATACAACCTTTCACACAACAATCAATCCTCTTAGCTTCTAATCCCAACTTAGACACTAACCTCTTAGCATCATAGTAATTTGTTGGCAAATTCTCCTTCATGATCCAACAACATTTTTGTAATAAAATCCAAACAGTGATCAGGGACATTCCAATTAGACTTGCAAGCTAACAATCTTACACAAATCGCTAATTTTGAATTTGTTGCCCCTTCAAACAATGGCTTATTGGCCTCTAACAACAAATTATAAAATCGTTGATCTTTTTCATTTGGAGGCTCATCATGTTATTTAAATTTGACGATTCAAATGTTGCATGTTGTCTAAGAGCATCAAACACCATGTCATTCATTTCCATAAAATGTTCATCCTCACCTTCAGGCACATCTGAAACATTACTTGAACGACCCACGCAATTGTCATTAACATGTGGTAGTTCTTCCCCATGATTAATCCAAACATAGTAGTTAGGCATAAAACCATTTTTGTAATGATGAAGCTTAACCATTTCAATTGGAAAAATACGTCTACAATGACATTTATTGCATGGACATCTTGTTTGTCTTTCATTCAAGTAAGTTTGTTGTTCACAGGCTTTAATGGCAAACTGTCCAACCCCATTTACAAAACTTTCTTTCAAACCTCATTTACCACTATAACATCTATCGTACATCCAATCTCGATTAGTATGAAATCAATCCATTTTCTGTATATTGAAAACATAAATGTATTATATAAAAATAAATCCTACTTAAGGTAGTAGGCACCAAAACTTTTTAAAGCATTTTCACCATTTTGACAATATTAAAGTATATTGACAATATTATTCACCATTTTTACACACATGCATATATATATATATATATATATATATATATATATATATATATATATATATATATATATATACACACACATACATGCATGCCACAAAACAAAAACTTTAGTGCCTTAAAATAACAAAACAGAAATTTAATATAACAAAAATGATAAATAATAAAAGTACTCTAATCAATGTTGATAATAGTTTCAAACATAAATATTTGATTAAGGTTCGGTACATACCTATCACGAGAGCGTGCAACTTTTAAGATCAATAATAACTTCAGCATACTAGATCTATCATTGAACACTTTCAAGCTCTTTAACCTAATCAAATTCAATGAAAAATATAGTTAGTTTTTTATTTTATCGATTTTTGGTTTGTCAATATAATATTGTTGAACATTAGACGATCCAAAGTCCCTTTAGAGGATCAAATCATTTGATAAAGTTTTGATGATAACAAAACTGAAGTATACATTTATATTTGATGACTTATATACATTGCGCAGTTAACATTATTATTATTATTAAAGTAGGAGACACATGGTCCATAAAGAGATAAGTTTTCTTACTATTTACTTTTATGTGTTATTGATTTGATTTAAATTGATTTTATATCATATTGTGCTCTAACGTTCAAATTTGTTCATAATGGAAAATATTCAAATTATTATGAAGTATTTAAATGTGATTAATTGATTTTATATCATATTGTGCTTTAATGTTCAAATCTGTTTATAATGGAAATTATTCAAATTATTATGGACTATTTAGATGTGATTAATTGATTTTATATCATAATGTGCATTAACGTTCAAATCTGTTCATAATAGAAATTATTCAAATTATTGATCAGTATCTCAAATATAATTTCTCTATATTATTTTAAATAATTATTTCTGATACAGAATTAATCAAGTTTAATGCAGTATGAAAATTAGAGAAGTATTTCCAGTTTGAGCTTCATACATCAGAAAGTCAAGATTGCTCTGTTCAAGTATCCCAACGGCTAGTTTTTAGAAAGCTACATATAGAGGAGCAAGTTCAAGTTGAAGGATATAGAAGAAGAAGCAAAGAGAGAAATACATCATATAATACATTGAAGAAGATATACTGAGTGTCTATTGTCAATCTGTTATTGAGAGCATCTAGAGTTTTGGGTTGTGTGAAACCATTGTGTAATTCTTCACCATTGTGAAGTAAACCCTTGTGAGCTTTCATTGTTCTCTCTTTTGAGAGTGTTTATTTCAATCTTGAGTGGTCTTGATCTTAGGGGGAGATTGAGACTGGTATAACCTGGAGAGGTTTGTGTACTCGTTGTAACTATTTGTTGAATAGTGAAACCTCTTGAATGGTTTGTTCAAGGGAGAACTGGATGTAGCCCAAGAGATTAGGGTAAACTAGTATAAAACTGCTTTATCTGTGCTTATATATTTTTGTCTTGGTTGATGGTTTCTATTTATAGCGAATTGAGTTCAGGCTCCATTCAACCCCTTCTAGAGCCAACTGTTCCTACAAATATTAATGATATTATTAAAACATGACTTCTTAATTCATTTTAAAATATGATAAATATTTTGAGATAAACTAAATATCTAAAGTGACGTATAATAATAGACGTGGGAGGTAACACTCACTTTATTTATTTGCCTATCGACAAAAGAAGTTGCTAGAAAGTAGTGTATAAAAAGGTTACCACGTTCCAAAACAAGAAATTTCTTCAGAACGTGGCATGGTGTATTTGGTGTCCAAGTTCAATGTAACATCATGCACTTCCACCTAACCCTCACCGTCCAAAATAATATATATATATATATATATTAATAATGATAACTTTAAGTGGTTAAACAATATAATGAGAAATTGACCATATATTAAGGAAAAAGTTACCAACAACTCCAAATATATAACAGTAACAATAACAACAACAAAAAGTTTAAGAGCCTGAAGTTACTATAGTTAAGAGCCTAATTAACGAGTAATAATTGACAATGCCATTTTATGGAAATAACATCACAGGTTTGCCTATCACTCTTAAAATTTCAATTAATAAAAATCGTCCATGCACAACAGTGAGAATAAAAATAGAACATTTCATCCAATCCATCATAACTTGAAAAATAATTCCAATGGGTCAACAAACCCAGTCATGCAAGAATTTGCAACTTTTAGTATCAAGTCCAACATTTCATTTCAAAATTCCAAGAAAATCTGAAACAGGGTTTAAGCTATTAAATAGGGTCAAAATGTCGCAGTACATGGTTCTAAAAAACCCTCTTGCCGAAGTTATATATAGATAGCAAACACAGAATTTAGAGGGTAGATATTGAAGATAGGAACAGAGAATAGAACATGAACATGAACTTTGTATACCAAAGGCCGATAACTCTGGTACATGTGAAATCTCAATCAACAACTATATTGCATACACACTTAAACTACTACTTTGCATTTGCATAGTAGAAGTTCAAAAATTGTGTAGCATATTATGTTTTCAATTGTTTCTCCCATTATACTAAAATATAAATCTCTGTTAAGCTCGCAAGAGGCTTGAAAAGAAAGTTTTAAACTATCTTTTACAAAGTCTGTGGGAACATCTTAAAATACCAAGAGACACAGGAAAAGTATGGAGAATAGTATATGTTCAGAGCAGATTCGTTAGTCTTTCAAATATTGACTTGTATTTGTAGATGTCAGCAACTACGATTGGGATAAACTATAAAAACAATTTAAAATCACGAGTTGCATCAAGCTTTATTATTATTATTATTATTATTATTATTATTATTATTATTATTATATAAACATTGAGAAACACGTAAAGAAAAAGTTCGGGAATGGATTACCCCTTTGGAATTTCATTTCGAAATGGATAAAAGTTAAGAAAAAAAAATTTAATAAGAGGTCGATAACTCTGTTACAAAATGAAATTGACAAATTTAGCTCCAAAAAATCATCATTTGAAACTAGGCGCACACACCTTCCAAGGTTTTCAATCAAACGGAACCACAAATCCAAATTTCAATCATAGATTGAGTTGTTAGAATGAATGTCTAAGTCAATAAAAGAGGAAATAGGAGTTAACTGTGTCAGATCCAAACTCTCACATACCTTCCATCGAATGCGAGTAACTCCACTGGAATAAAAATAGCAAAATTAAACCCTAGAACAACCTTACCCTAACCAGCAAAATCAAAAAGAGAATGGGACTTACCAGAAAGAGCTTCTCGATTACGAATATGGGGAAAAGCTTATGGGCTTTATTGGGCTTATGAAGAAGAAGCTTCCTCTTTTTTACCCTAACCTCTTTCTCTTATTCACTTTATACAGTGGGAGTTGAGAGTTGGGTTTAAGAGAGGTTAAAAAAATAAGAAGCGTACGAAAACTTTTATAATTTTTTTATTAAGTTAAATTTATATACGGAAAAATTCCATATGTAATATTTAATTACATATAGATAAAATTCGTAGATAATATTTTGTATATAATATTTAATTTACATACAGAATTAATTCGTATAGAATATTCCTTATGTAATTATTAATTTATTTACAGATTAATATCCGTATGTAATATTCCATAGATAAAATGCATTTTTTTATAGTGATATAGATATGTAAACAAAAGTTAAATAATGAAAAAATTTTCAAAAAGCTATTACGTAAATAAAAAACCTTAAAATAAAATAACACATTAAGATATGTTAAAAAGAAGAAGAAGTTTATATGCATGTATGAAATACAAAATGATTTATAAATAAAAAAGATACCAAAAATTTCTCTTGATATTTTAAAAGGAAAAAAAGAACTTTCCAAACAAAGAAAACAGTATATAAAGCAACAAGATAGAAGAAAGGAAACTATAGTATCCGCCCATCACCTGGCGTCGCAGTGCTAGCTTAGTCGACAATCGTTGACAACAGCCGCTTGCAAAAAGCTGCCATGTCATGTCTAGGAACCTCGACCAATCACAATGTCTCCATACAGGTTTTGACCTCTATAAATACAACTTGCATGAGCTTAGAAAGGGACGTGATTTTCATCCTAATTTTGCCTGTCTGACATCCGTGTTCTGAATTTGGCATCGGAGCGCCTTTTGCAGGTGTCCTCCCTTTCCCCATTGAAGCCGGAGATCAACATTTGAGAATGAGAACCTCAGTGAAGAGCAGCAATCCTTTCCCAAACCGAAGACCGTACTGAAGAACGAAGACCCTCCAGGCCTCTGTAAGAACATTTGGTGCCCACCATGAGGCTGGAGGTGTAAGTTGAAGAATCGGATGGTGTCAACCCAAAGCCAAATTAACGATCAGAGGCAAGACAACATTATGGCAAGCCCATACCCTATGACTCTTTTTCTCTCGTTGCAATGCAAATGGCAGAAATGAAGCCTTCGATAGAGAAACGAAGAAGAGATGCATGCCCTCAGACAGGAGAATGATGACATGAAGTGGAAATTATATGGAGAACGATCGGCATCCAAATAAGATTTGAGAAAAAAAAAACTTTTCCAAACAAAGAAAACAGTATACAAAGCAACAAAATAGAAGAAAGGAAACAAATGAGATTTAAGATATTACATCGCAACATCCCAATTGATATAAGCGTTTGAAAACAAACAAAAGCATTATAAAAACAAGAAAAATATATTATATTCAGATATGTAAAAATATAATAAATTCAGAAAAGTAATTGTAAGAAAATAGTTAAATATATTCCATTAATGTGACTCATGTGAAATATAATTATAGGACTGGATGTGATTTAATAAAATAGAATGACCTATTAGTAATTATGGGAGGTTATTTACTTTATAAATATCTTATAGTAATCAACCTGATGGTTGTTTGTTACAGAAAGAAATTAGGTTCTCTCTCTACAGTGTGAGGGTTCTCCACAGTTGACCATCAAGAAAGTGTGTGGGAAAGAAGAGTGTCTGAAAGAGATAGATTGAGAAAAAAAGATTGAAGTTCTTTGATTAGGTCTCTCACGGATTAAGGTAAGTCTCTCTTACTATCATATATATTATGTGAGAATCATAGATTCTAAGATCCTGTAAAACGTATATTTGAGATCGATTTGTGAAATTATGATTGAACTTACATGTGGTATCAGAGCAAGGTTGTTTGAATTTTATGATTCCCCATTATTGATAATTTTTCCAATTTTATGAACCCTAATTTTAAACAAAATTATAAAAGAATTACGAATTACGGTAGTTAAATTACCGCAAATTAGAGTTTATGTGTGTGAAAATGATTTATTATCTTTATTGCTACATGCTTGGAATTGTTTACTTGAAAAACATTGTTGTTTTGTTCCACCAGAATTGTAATAGTTCTTGATTGTTTTCATAAAATAAATTGTGGAATAAAGGTTAATTTTTTGGTTTAAGAATATATCTATCTTTATCCTATTTATTTATTTTATGAATCAAGGGTGTCTACTAATTAATTTGAATTCTTATGTTATTGCCAAGTTTGGCTTATGCTGTACGAATATGCACATATAATTGATTGAAATATGAAATTGCAACAGTGGGATAGAAAGTGGTAGGAAATATAGAAAGGGGTAGGAAATGCATATAGGTCCAACCTTAACCTATCAGTGGAATTTTGAATATTTAATACCTAATTACAGAGAAAGTTTTATGGGTTAATTATGATTATTTCCTGTTGTATCAATGAAAATTAATTTATGAATTGATTAACTTTTGGGATTAATCGTATGACAAATTTGTAATCACCAAAGTGATCAAATCTTTATGTTTTGGTTAATTCCGAATTAATGAATATTTTTATTTTAATTAGAATTAACCGTATTATAGATTTGTAATTACAAAAGTGATCAAATCTTTATGTTTTGTTAATTCTAAATTAATGATAATTTTTATTTTAATTGGATTGATCATATGATAGATTTGTAATCACCAAAGTGATCAAATCTTTATGTTTTGGTTAATTCCAAATTAATGGTTATTTTATTTCCATTGGAATTAATTGTATGATAAATTTGTAATCACCAAAGTGATCAAATTTTTATGTTTTATTTTAATTTCAAATTAGTGATAATCTTTATTTCAATTACTCATAGAATGGATGCTAAATTATAAATAATTGATTTATGGGTTAATTGAAGTTCATTATTATAAGCATTTATGGATCACCCAAAGGTTGATTAGTTGTTCTTATAATTGATGGACATGACTGTTGGTAGTGGGTATGTATTATTAGTTTTATTTATATATCCAAAGGTAATAAGTTTTTCTAATTACTGTATATCTCTTACCAAATAATGTTAATATTATTAGCATCATTATGTTTTGTGTATTAATGTATCAACCAAAGGAGAACATTAGTATGCATATAATGTCTATTTGTTATCTGAATCTATATAGTATATTTAATGTATAAGTCAAAGTATTAATGTTAGGCATGTGTTAATTGCAATATATGTTTACATTCGCAAGTTACGTCTGTTCTAATATTTAATGGGTTGAAACTTTGATTAGAACAAATAAGTCTAATTTCATCTAGGTGTGTTAGATCTTGATATGGTTTTCATGTTGTGAAGTCTACTGCTATTATTGATGTTAATAGCACTAAAGAGAAAATCCATTATAAAGCCTGGGAAGTTTGATGTTTATCCGAATGAACATAGCAAGTAATATTAAGTCAGATCTTCTCAAAACTAAAATTGTAAAATAATTTATGAAATTTGTGGAAAAGTGCTTCCAAACTACTGATAAGTCTCTTGTTAAGACATTAATGAGTACTTTAACCATCATTAAATTTGATGATTCTCGTACTATGCATGAACATGTCATTGAGATGACAAATATTGCAATAAGACTTAAGTCTCTTTGAATGGAAGTGGATAAGAATTTTCTCGTGCAGTTCATTTTGAACTCATTACCGTCTGAGTATAGTCCTTTCCAAATGAACTATAATATCATGAAAGATAAACAGGAGTGAATAAATTGCACAGTATGTTGGTTCAAGAGGAGACCAGCCTTATGAATCAAAGAAACCACTCCATTCATTATGTGAATAGTCAAGGAGCTGGAAAGAAAGTTTATTTGAAACATGGAAAGGGTGAAGGACCATTAAAGATTATAGAGTTCTTTACAAAATTCTAGAAGAAAAGTGACAAATGTCATTTATATGGGAAGTTCTAGACATTTGCAAAAGGATTGCTCAAAACGTAAAAACTTGATTCAAAAAGAATGGTGAGCATAGTGCTCATGTGTGTTTTGAATCAAATTTAACTAAAGTTTCCTATAATATTTGGTGGATCGATTCTAGATGTATACCTCATGTTTCTAATATGATGTAGAGATTTATTTCAATCCGAACCATAACCCAAATGCAAAGTTTTTCTTCACGAGGAATAGAGAGAAAGTTCTAGTGGAATCTATTGGGACTTGTTGTTTAATCCTTGACATTGAATTTTATTTAGACTTGTTGGATACTTTTTATGTACCTAGTATTTTTAAGAATTTAGTTTCCTTATTTAAACTTCATGTTGTTGGATACTCTTTTAAGTTTGGGAATGATTGTTTCAGTTTGTATAAGCGTACTAGCATGATTAGGTCTGGTACATTTTTTGATGGTTTATATAAATTGAATCTTGATAATTTACATGTTGAAACTCTTATGACCTTGCATCATAATGTTGGCACCAAGCGTGGTTTAGTGCATGAATGTTCTATTTACTTGTGGCATAAACGTTTGAGACATATTCCAAAGAAAGAATGAAAAGATTAGTAAAGAATGAAATTCTTTTAAATTAGATTTTACTGATCTGAATGTATGTGTGGACTGTATTAAAGGCAAACAAGAAAAACACACAAAGAAAGGAGCCGCAAGAAGTACTCAGCTTCTTGAAATTATACACACCGATATATGTGGACCTTTTAGGGTAAATTCTTTCAATAAAGAGAAGTACTTTATCACTTTTATTGGTGAGTATTATGAAAGATATGATGAAAGAGGACAACAACCTTGTTTGTTTGCTAAGTTCCTTGAGAAAAGTGGTATTTGTGCTTAATACATAATGTCGGGTACACCACAACAAAATGGTGAGCAAAAAGGCGTAATCGAACCTTAATGGATATGATTAGGAGCATGTTAAGTAATTCATCTTTACCTATATCATTATGGATGTATGCTTTAAAAATTGTCATGTATTTGTTGAATAGGGTTCCTAGTAAGGCAGTTCAAAAGACACCTTTTGGATTGTGGACAGGTAGGAAACATAGTTTGAGACACCCTGCATGTTTGAGGTTGTCATGCAAAAATTAGAATATATAATCCACAGGAAAAGAAACTGGATGCAAGAATAATCAGTGGATATTTCACTGGTTATCCAGGAAAATCAAAAAGGCATATGTTTTATTGTCCTACCCATAGTACAAGAATTGTTGAAATTGGAAATGTTCGGTTCATTCAGAACGGTGAAACTAGTGGGAGTGAAGCTTCATGAAATGTGGAGATTAAGGAAGTTAGAGTACGAGTTCCTTTAACTAGTACTTCTATTTCAAGAATTGTTCTTCCTCATGTTGATGAACCACACAACAATCAAGAAAAACAAATTAATGATTCCGAAGTTAACAATGAACCTGTAGTAGAATAACCACAAGAAATAATATTACGAAGTTCTCAAATAAAGAAGAAATCTGCTATTTTGAATGATTATGTGGTTTATCTACAAGAGTAAGAAAATGACTTAAGTACTGATAATGATCCGGTTTCATTTTCAAAAGCCATGAATGGTGATAATTCTGATAAATGGTTAGATGCCATGAAAGATGAGCTTAAATTAATGGCACAAAATTGTGTATGAGACCTTGTGAAATTGTCAGAAGGATGTAAGAGAGTTGATTGTAAATGAGTCTTTAAGACTAAGCGTGACTCTCATGGCAATGTTGAACGTTACAAGGCTTGATTGGTTGCTAAAGATTTTACTTAAAAGGATGGCATTGATTATAAGGAAACATTTTTTCCTGTTTCTAAGAAAGATTCTTTCATAATGATCATGGCATTGGTACCTCATTATGATCTTGAGTTGCATCAAATGGATGTTAAAACCGCTTTTCTGTATGAGAATTTATATGATGTTTATATATACCAATCAGCGGGGTTCATTGAAGAAGGAATGAAGCACATGGTGTGTAAACTTAAGAAATCAATATATGACTTCTAGGCAATGGTATCTTAAGTTCAATGATACTATTACGTCCTTTGGATTTAAGGAAAACATTGTTGATCAATGTATATATTTAAAGGTCAGTGGGAGCAAGTTTATATTTCTAATTTTGGATGTTGATGATATCTTGCTTGCAACTAATAATCTTGGTCTATTAAGTAAGACTAAGAAGCTTCTCTCTAATAAATTTGAAATGAAAGATATGAGTGAGGCACACTACGTTATAGGAGTAGAAATATTATGTGATAGATCACAAGGATTGTTGGGTTTGTCTCAGAAAACATATATTAATAAAGTTTTAGAGAGGTTTAGAATGGATACATGTTCAACATCTCTCGTTCTAATACATAAAGGAGATAAATTTAGTCTTATGCAATATCCAAAGAATGATTTGGAACGAAAATAGATGGAGAATATCCCTTATGCATATGTTGTTGGGAGTTTAATGTATGCTCAAACATGTACTAGGCCAGATATTAGCTTTGCAGTCAGTATGCTTGGTGCAAAGAAAGTCTTAAGATACTTACAAAGAATAAAGAATCACATGCTTACTTATAAAAGGTCTTATCACCTTAAGGTGATTAGATATAAAGATTCAGATTTTGTTGGTTGTATGGGTACTAAAAAGTTTACATTTGTTATGTGTATCTTTAGCCAGAGGAGTAATTAAATGGCAAAGTGTGAAGCAGTTAGTCATTGTTGCGTCTATCATGGAAGCTGAATTTGTGACATACTTTAGGTCACAATTCAAACTAATTGGCTGTAGAATTTTATTTCAGAACTTGGAATAGTCGACAGTATTGCCAAGTCGCTGAAAATTTATTGTGATAATTTTGTAGCAGTCATTTGTTTTTTTTTTTAATGACAAGTATTCTAAAGGTGCTAAACATATGGAATTGAAATACTTTGTCATTAAAGAAGAAGTTCAAAAACATAAAGTGTCAATAGAACATGTTAGCATCGATCTTATGATTGATGACTCTTTAACAAAAGGGATACTACCCAAAGTATTTACTGGCCATGTAGAGAATATGGGTATTATGTGTACTAGTGAATGTTGAATGGTGTATGTTGTTATTAATGCCTATTTGGCACTCTGAGCTCATTATTGTACAAGTTTCTGACATATATGTTTTTTGCCTTATGAATGTGCATGTAAATTATGATTATGATGTAGAAAACAAATTATGTTATTGTTGATGAAATATGACATTATGTTTCAACCGTTACGGATTTCTCATAATGAAGTCATATTAAGGAGAATGATGATACAATAGTGCATGAAAGGGAATGTATCGATTGAATGGCATGTGATCGTCATGACTCTTATTGTTCTTATATATTTAAGTATGACAAATGATGAAACCAATTTATTGAAGGTCCTTTAATGCACATTATGATTTATGTAATTCATTAAATCATGAAATATTAACACATGAGTCAACTAGAAGAATGTAAGAAAATAATTAAATATATTCCATTAATATGACTCATGTTAAATATAATTATGTGACTAGATGTGATTTAATAATATAGAATGACCTGTTGGTAATTATGAGAGATTATTTATTTTATAAATATCTTATAATAATCAGCCTGATGGTTGTTGATTACATAAAGAAATTAGGGTTCTGTCTCTACAGTGTGAGGGTTCTACACAATTGACTATCAAGAAAGTGTGTGAGGGAAGAAGAGTGACGGAAAATAGATTGGAAAAAGAAGACTGAAGTTTTTTAATTAAATCTCTCATAGATTAAGATAAGTCTCTCTTACTATCATATATATTATTTGAGAATCATAGATTATAATATTCTATAGAATATATGTTTGTTTTTTATTTGTGAAATTATGATTGAACTTACGATAATAATTAAAAAAATAAGAAACTAAAGAATTTGAACTAACATTAAAAAATTTAAAAAAATACCAAATGTATATATATGTAAAATAATTTCTTTTTCATGCAAATATATATATATATATATATATATATATATATATATATATATATATATAAACATGATATAAAATAACAAAATACTAAACTCTAAACCTTAAATCTTAATATATAATAAGACATAACATAAAACATTTAAATTGACATTTACATTATAAATAAAGAAAAACGTTATAAGAAAAATATAAGACGAAAATGAAAAAAAAAATATTTTCAGAAAAAGTAATATGTTATTAAAAAGAAAGAAGAGAAAATTCTAAACTAATATTAAAAGAATAAATAATATAACAAACATAACAGTTAATATTTAAAGAGAAGATAAACAATTAAGAAAAGGAAAACTTAATAAGACATAACATAAAACATTTAAATTGACATTTACATTATAAATAAAGAAAAACATTATAAGAAAAATATAAGACGAAAATGAAAAAAAAACTATTTCCAGAAAAAGTAATAGGTTATTAAAAAGAAAGAAGAGAAAATTCTAAACTAATATTAAAAGAATAAATAATATAACAAACATAACTGTTAATATTTAAAGAGAAGATAAACAATTAAGAAAAAGGAAAACTTAATAAGACATAACATAAAACATTTAAATTGACATTTACATTATAAATAAAGAAAAACATTATAAGAAAAATATAAGACGAAAATGAAAAAAAAAAAAA